>OGVO01000007.1_pt1 | contig 35992 bp, 51 predicted proteins | sample 1575771 | NCBI WGS metagenome assembly OGVO01 (sample SAMN07581527, study PRJEB24739) | freshwater metagenome | place: Singapore | collected 2015-01 | reverse complement strand
CAGAAGGCTTCCCAGATGAGTTCTGGGATAATGAGAAAAATGCGCCTGTAGTTGATAGGCTGTTCCAGTCATACCAGCAAGAAAAGAAACGTGCGGAAGGATTGCGCGTAAAGTTATCTAAGGGTGAGTTTGAAGGTAAGCCACCAGCGGACATTGCGGAATATACTTTTGAGTTACCAGAAGGAGCGCCAGAGGGATTAGTCCCTAATGATGATCCACTGCTTATTGCTGCGAAAGAGGCGGCAAAAAATGCCGGATTGCCTAAAGAAGCGTTTGCTAAGTTTATGGGTCCTGTGATTGCAAAGATCGCGGAGGCTAAGGCATCTATGGATGCACCCGTTTCCGAAGAGGAAATTAATGCCGCTCGCCAGGCAGAGATTGCAAAACTTGGACCTACTGGCGGAAGGATTGTTGAGGCTGTAGGTTCCTTTATATCTCAACTTGAAAGTGGAGGAACTCTCTCAAGAGAGGAGGCCGCCGCTGCTAGGGCTATGGTTACCAATGCGGAAGCTGTGCGTGTGATGAATAAATTACGCATGATGGCTGGAGGAGCGGATCAAGTTCCTGTTGATATGCCTATTGATGTTAGGGCTTCTAGAGCGGATATCGAAGCGAAGCTTGGCAAAGCTATGGCTGATAATAATGAGGCTGAATATCAAAAATATTCAGCAATGCTTGCAAAGATGTAATGTATTGTGTATTTGTTGACTGAGCTATATGGGCTGCAATCTTTTCCCCAATTGATTGCAGCCTTTTTTATTGTTGCATAATTATCAAATTATGATATTGGGTCAGGAATATAACGACCCGCTCTAGGTGGCTTCCCGGTTTTACCGCCCACTGATTTTGACGGCCTTCTCGTTGATGTAATCGAAACATTAACCTTAGAAAGGAGTCCGTCATCATGACGACACAAGCTTCAACAAACTTTAAGACCGAGTTTGACGCTCTCGTCAAACAATCCTACCAAGGCTCTTCGCTTCTGGCTGGTAAAGTACGCACCCGCGCAAACGTAAATGCTAAAACCTACCGCTTCCCTAAAATGGGTAAGGGTATTGCATCTTTGCGCATTCCACAAACTGACGTTGTCCCAATGAACGTTACGCATAGCTATGCGGATGTCACGCTGGTTGATTGGGATGCTTCTGACTATTCGGCTGTGGAGGATTTAGATAAATTGGCTTTCGATGAAAAGCGCGAGCTGGTTATGTCTGTGTCTAAGGCAATTGGTCGTCGTCTTGACCAAATCATCGTTAATGCGATGGACACTTCAGCTTACGCCACGCAAGTTGCTACTTCAGTAGGCGGAACGAATACTTCACTTAACGTGGAAAAAATTGTTCGCGCTAAACGTTTGATGGACGCCAACGGCGTTCCCATGGAAGGTCGTGTTATGTTGATTAACGCAGCTGCACTGGAAAACGCTCTTCTCGAAACTGAGATTGGTTCTTCTGACTTTAACGTTGTCAAAGCTTTGTCTGTTGGTGAGCTTAATAAATTCGCTGGTTTTGAATTTATTATGATGGAAGACCGGGCTAACGAAGGCGGCATTCCTATTTCCTCTACGACTCGTAATTGCTTTGCTTTCCATCGCGATGCTGTTGGCCTTGCTATGACTGGCGGAGTTCGCTCTTCGGTAGATTGGATTCCTGAGAAAAAATCTTGGTTGATCACGTCTGCTGTTACTGCGGGCGCTGTTACCATTGATACCGATGGCGTTATCGACGTTCTCGTTTACGAAGCTTAATCATAGGAGATATGTAACATGGCTTTTGATATTGCTTATTTAAATCCAGTAGGTGGAACTTCGAAGCGCGGAAAAGCGCCTCAAATATTCACCTATGCTACACTTGACGCTCATACAACCGTTGATGGTTCTGGCTATTTTAATAGCTCAACTGCTTACGGTGGCGCCTACAATTTGCTTGAAATCGGCGACATCATTTATGTCGTTGTTTGGGCTACAGCTATCGGAACTGGTGGGACCGTTTCCACGTATGGTCCACACATTGTCGTTGATAAGGCTTCTGGCACTATCGACGTAACAAACGTTACCACTGGTACCGTAACGGATAGTGATTAATTGTTAAGGTTAGTAACTTATCCCGCAGGGGAGGGATTAAAACCCCTCCCCTTTTTTTGTGAGATTATATGACAACAAGTGTTTCTATTGCTTCTCAAGCGCTATCTCTTCTGAGAGCCAACACGATTAGTTCTTTTTCAGATGAGACTAATGAAGCCGAAATATGCAATCAGTTTTATGACCAACATATTAGATATTTGCTTTCTGTATTTCCTTGGACGTTTGCGACGAAGAAACGGCAATTGTCGCAAGATTCCACAGATCCTGTAAACGAATATACTTACTCTCATATTGTTCCATCGGATGCCTTGTTAATCTGGGCGCTTTTTAATAGCGACAACGTGGGCGCTAGTCCTGTGCAGGATTATGATATTTATGGCACCGAGACAGCGCGTAGGGTTTTCTCTAATTACGAATCTTTATATGCTGATTACACTTTCTATCCTAATGAGTCGCAATGGCCCCATTATTTTGTGGAATTAGCTGTTGTTTCTTTTGCTTCAAAAATAGCAATTCCGGTTACTGGTAATGCTGATTTAGCAAGATTGTATGAGGAGCAGGCAAATGGTGGTGCTTCAGCAAATTATAAGGGTGGTTTGTTTGGGGTGGCAACGGGCACAGAATCGAAACAAAAGAGAAACGAGATTATTGCTAGTTCGCCATTTACTTCAGCGAGATTCTCGTAATGCCGAAAACTATTCAGCATAGATTTACGCAGGGCGAGCTTGATCCAAAGATGCTGGGCAGGTCTGACATAGATCAGTATTATGGCGCGGCTGAAACCATGAGAAACGTCATCACGTTGACTCAAGGCGGGTTTAAACGCAGAGGTGGATTGCAGTACATTGATGAACTGCTTAAGCAACTTACTTTTGTATCGTCGCCTACTATTACGGCAACCAATGGAGGCACCGGATCAAATGCGAATGATCGCAGCTCTAGCACTTCGCTTACAACAACAAATAATATTTCTACAACGAATCCTTATGTGGTGGTTCATTACGATCTTGGTAGTTCTGTTACTATCGGTGTCGTTTATATATTTGGCCTCGCTCTCACTGTTTCGGGAGCTTCTTCAGAATTTTATGTGCAAGTTTCGAGCGATAACAGTTCATGGACTAACGTTGGTTCGGCGCTTACGCTAAGCACCACAGCAAAAAACTATTCTCGCAGAGTTGAGGGTTCTTATCGATACGTGAGATTGGCAAGAGTTGGATCGACTGATTTATCGACCAATAAAGTCACACTGACAGATTTTAACGTTTACACGCATGCGACTAATAGCGCAGCAAGGCTCATAAACTTTGAGTTCAATACCGACCAATCTTACATGCTATGTTTGACCGATAAAAACATAGCGGTTTATCTCAATGGTGTGTTGCAGGTTGATGTTTATAACGGCAATCTTACTAGCTCCATGTTGGCTGATATTAATTGGGCGCAGAGTGCCGATACGTTGATTATATTCCATGAGGACATGAACCCGGTGAAGGTTCAGCGTCAGGGAGCTGATGATTACTGGACGGTTTCCGATATTACCTTTGACAAAACGCCATACCATGCTTTTACCGAAGTGACGCAAACGGGTGCGGCGGCTGGATTTGGAACGCTTACTCCATCCGCAATAACCGGATCTATCACGCTAACGGTTTCAGCCGGAACTTTTACCAGTGCGTCTGTTGAGCAGTATTGTGAAGGAAATGGCGGATTGGCCAAGATTGTTGCCGTGCGTTCCGCTACGGTTGTAGATGCGTTTGTAGAGGTTCCATTCAATAACACGAATGCCATTGCTGCGGCAGATTGGAACTACTTGACTGGCTACGAAGCAACGTGGAGTTCAACGCGTGGCTGGCCTATATGCGGTACATTTCACAATAATAGATTGTGGATTGGTGGCTCCAAGAACAGACCAACAACAGCTTGGGGCTCTCGTGTTGGCTTGTATTACGATTTTTCGCAAACCACGGGATATGATGACGATGGAATTGAAATTACCTTAGACACGGATCAATTGAACAGAATCACTAATATATATTCTGGCCGCAACTTAATGATCTTTACGTCTGGTGCTGAGTTTATTGTTCCATCAGTTTCGAACGATCCAATTACACCAAGCAATGTTTCTGTCGCGCGCCAATCAAGAATTGGCCAGCAAAGAGGCTTGCGCGTAACCGAGACTGAAGGCGGTGTGTTCTATGTGCAGAATGGCGGACAATCTATCCAGGAATTTATTTTCGTAGATACGCAGCAAGCATACGGCAACAACATAATTTCATTGTTGTCGAATCATCTAATTTCAGACCCAGTCGATATGGCGTTAAGGAGAGCAACGTCCATTGATGATGGCGCATTGCTGTGTGTGGTTCAGGGCGATGGGACCGCAACAATAGGAACGATTCAGCGCGCTCAACAGATTGGGGCGTTTACTAACCAAACTACAGATGGTTTGTTTAAGAATGTGGGAGCGGATTACAATGACATCTATTTTGTAGTTGAGCGTAATAGCTTGAATTACCTAGAGCGCCTTAATGATAACCATCTCCTTGATGCTTCAGTAAGATACACAACTGGGTTGCCGACAGACACGTTTACTGGATTATCGCATTTAAACGGCGAAGAGTGTAGGGTTGTTGCCGATGAATCTATTTTGGATAACGTCACTCCGTCTGGAGGAAGTGCCACTATCTCTAGGGATGCAGAAGAGTCATGCGAGATAGGCTTATGGTTCCAGCCAGTGTTTAAAGATCTTCCTGTGGAATTTCCTGAGCAAAAAACCGTTATTGGAAAAATGTTAAATATTTCGGAAGTATCAATAAGATTGTATAACACGGCTGAAATAAAAATTAATGGTAAGTCATTGAGCTTTAGATCATTTGGGTCTTCGTTATTAGATCAACCTCCTCCGCAATATACGGGGATAAAAAGAGTTCTTGGATTTAGGGGCTGGGATTATACTGGACAGCTAACAATTACTCAGGACAATCCGGCTCCTATGACCGTTCTATCTATTTCAAAAACAATCATTCAGGGTGGTTAAATGGAAACCGCAATATTAGCTATGGCCGGATCGGGGGCTACCGCTGCAGGAACTAGCGCGGCGCTTGGTGCCGCGACTGGAGTCGCAACGGCTGGCCAGGTTGCTATGACAGCTCCTGTGCTTGCCGCAGCTGGTGGTAGTTTATTAAGTGGCGGACTTACTGCTGCATCACTGTTTGGTACTTTAAAAGCAGGCCAGACTCAATCTGCTATGTATAAAGCGCAAGCGCAGCAATATGAATTGTCTGCAAAGGCTGAGGAATTAAGGGGAAGGGATCAGGCTGATAAAATACGTAGAAGTTTACAGGCCACACTTGCTAGCCAGAATGCAGCATTTGGAGCTAGAGGAATAAATCTTAATTCTGGCACAGCTAGATCGTTGGCGACCCAATCTATGGAACAGGCAAGTGCCGATATTTCGCGCGCGCAATTTGGCGCTGGCAGTGCAAGTGAGGCGGCTAGAATGCAAGCCGGCCAAGAAAGAATTGCTGGACGGGCGGCAAGGATGCAGAGTTACACAAGTGCTGGCGCGCTTGGTTTTAACGCGCTCAACGGAAAAGCTTTTAGTTTGGTCTAAGATATGTCGAGAGAAATACCGCAATATGTAAGCCAATTAACTATGGGTTCTATGCCATTGGTGCGCCCTACTGGATTGCAAGCGCAAACAGAATCAATTGGCCGAGTGTCGCAACAAGCTGCAGCTTTGTCCAATGACATGATGGAAAAAGCAAATAGAATAAATGAACTTAGCGCTATTACCGACCTAAGAGAAAATCTCCATAGAATTTCTCTTGATTCTGGAGCCGATCCAGCTGCATTTAAGGCCAATGCTGATGGATATATTAAGGGTTGGATTAAAAACGTAAAGAGCCCTGAATTGGCTCAAAAGTTGGAGCTGCATGCAAAAAACGAGATCATACCGTTTATCGATAGGGCAACGGAAAAGTATAATCATAATCTAAATATTGAACAGGAAACGGTTGCTCTAAGGGCCCAACAGCAAAACATTGCTACGGTTGGTGCAATAGCTCCAAATCTATACAGCCCAATTCCCGAGCAGCGCAAAGCAGCTCAAGATTCACTGGCTAGAATATTTGAGGAATCAGCTTCTACGGCAACAATGAAAAAGGCTGATGGAACATTTATGTTCACCCCTGAACAACAACTCGCAATGGCTGCTGATGTTCAGAAGGAATTGATTGTTACGCTTCCACCCGAAAAAAGATTGCAGGCTTTAAGTGCAAACGCTGGTGGTTTTGATGAAGCTGTTAGTGCGGTTTTTGCTAATGAGGGTGGATATAATCCTTCAGATGGAGGGACAGGAGTTCCAGTTAATTTTGGGATTAACCAGAAAGCGCATCCTAACGTTGACGTAAAAAATTTAACGCAACAACAAGCTGCTGAAATTTATAAGAAGGATTATTGGGATTTCTATAAAATTGGTGATTTACGCCCAGATCAACAAGCAATTGTTATGGATGGAGTTGTTAATCATAGTAGCTTATTCAAACAGCGTCTTGTTGATGCTGCAAGAAAAGGTGCTTCTCCTACTGAATTACTGGATATGAGACGGAAAGAGTATGATAGGCTTTCTGCTACTGGTAAATATCCAGATAGTGTTTCTGCATCTTGGGAAAAGAGGCTTTCATCGCTTGAGCATTTTTCGATTGGAGAACATCTAGCTCTTATTCCCGGAAGTATGCGCGAAAAACTTAAAGAATCCACTCTGAAAGAGTTAGAAGTGGAAATGAAATTGCGTGCCGATGACCCAGCTAAGTGGGGTGCGCAGCGCGGCATGAATACCGCTCAGATTGTGGCAATGCAATCTAACCCCATGACAGCTTCTGTACTTCCAATTGAAACAGCGAAACAGGTTGTTCATAAAGCCAAAGAATTTAATTCTCCCGACGAGATTGTCCAGTTGGCCGGACAATTAGCCAATCAATATCAAGAATATACACCAAATGCTCTTAATGACTTAATTAAGCAAAAATTACCGTTAGCCCAAGCAACGGCCATAAACCTTGCTTTGGAAAATGCTCCTGGAAATATGGATAGGATCAGTTTACTTCACGAAATATCTAAAATGGGAGGCGACAATTTAAACAAGGCGTATCGGGAAATTGCCAACACTGATCCTAAATCTACTGATTTATCAGTTGCCGCAAAATATGAAGAATATATTGCATCCCTTTCAAATGAGGGGGTGCCACTTGATCAAATAACTGAAGCGCTAACTTTAAATTCTTCTTTGGTTAAAGCCTATAAAATAAAAAATCCTGACGTTAGTGAGGGAGAGGCAATAGATTTTGCTCTTAAATCAGACAAGGATAAATATAAAATTGGAAGAATAAATGGTTCTGACTTTAGAATTCCAGCGAGAGACAAAACTGGGATGGTTCTTGATGCTTCAAGCATTGAGGATAGGGCTCGCCAAGCTCTAAAAGCTATACCTGTGGATTCATTGGCAATTGGTGAGCTTGATTCCTCCGCAGCAAAACTTGCGCACAAATCTATTCTTGAGCTTGTTAGGCCGTTTTTGTCTGGATCGGAAGATGGAGTCAGATTTAGATCTCCTTCTGGCGATGTTCTCAAAAATTATGATGGAACACCTGTCGAATTTAAATTCAAAGATTTGATGTATATCCCAACAAAGACAGAACTTTTGTTGGAAAAACCTTCTTCTGTGAGATCTATGCCAGATAATTTTATACAAGATTTTACAAAAACACCTTCAAATTTGGCTAACTAATGTCTTTGTGGGCATCCATAAACAAAACTGGCGTTTCGCAGGACCCGAGCATTTTTTCTGGCAGCGGGACCGATTATGTTGAGCCGTCTTTATCTGAAGTTTTATCTGCGTACGGAACTGAGTCCTACAAAGGATTAGGTACGGCTTACGCCGACATAGTTGCATCCGGGATTGAGCAAAAAAAACAAACCGGTGTTCCATTGACTGAGGAGGAATACAAGCAATCTCCTAATTATAGGCCCGACATTTCTTATGACAGAGATATGACGGATAGTGCGGCGCAAGCGCTTGCAACTTACAGCGATGAAAGAAAAAAGAATGCTGAAATTATAAGTTCAGCAACCGGCTTACAATCAGCAGTGGGGATGGCCTATGGATTCGTTGCTGGCATATTTGAGCCAAAGAACGTTGCGTATGGTGTAGCCACCTCTGTTGCACTTACTCCGATAGCGGGCTGGCTTGCTCCTGCCGGATCTAGCTTGCGCAGAGTTATGATGCTGAAAAAAGCACTTGGCAACTACGGCACAAAAGCTGCAATCGGTGGGGCTGAGGGTATGGTTGGTGCTGCATTGGCAGAGCCAAGTAATATGTATACTGCCGGCATTCTAAAGCAAGATTACACCATGGCCGATAGTCTGCTTAACATAAGCATGTCTGCGGCATTTGGCGCCGGATTTAACGTTGTTCCATCTTATATAGCAGATAAATGGAGGAAACATGGCGCTTCTGCCCCCGATATAGTTGCGCACGAGCTTGATGTAGCAACAAGTCAAATGATTGATGGGCAGAGGATTAACGTCGAACACGTAGAATTATCTAAATTACAAAGTGATTTACGTACAATATCTCAAAAAATTGCCGCGGTTAGTCCTGAGGAAGAGGCAAATCTTATACCAAGATTGCAAGAATACATTAATGATAATAGGGATCGGATTTCCTCTTACGAAGGAGGGGATTATTTACTTAAGGTAAATGATAGGTTGGGCGAATACAGAGCCAACATTGATGCGCTAACTTCAGAGTTAAAATCTATAAAACAGCTTTCCGAGCTCACCCCAACTCAGGCTCTAGATCCAGAAACGGCCGGAAGAATAAGTTCAATTGATGAGGAGTTAACTTCTACCGGATTGAAAGCTAAGCGTAGGCAGGAGTTGCTACGCGAAAAGAGAATGCTCGAAGAGGGTGGGGCTCCTTTGCCGGAAAATCAAATTGCGGCGCTTGAAGCGGTAAAACAGGCAGAGGCATCTAGGACAATTGCTATAAACAAAAAGATAAAGGGGCAAGAAAAGCTTCTCCTGAAGAAAGAGCGCGAGTTTCGCCAATTAACAAGAGATGCAATAAATCACGTCAATTCCATTTCAGATCAAATGGGTAGCGCAGTAACAAAAAGTATTTCTGAGTCACCAAATTTAAAAAACAACACATTAGTTGAAGAGGCTGAAATTAAGCAATTTGACGACAGATATTTGGAACTAAAAGATAATAATGTTACTGGAGAAAAAGAATATCAGGACCTTCTTAACGAACTAACAGGCATGAAGAATGAGGGGTTGGTATCTGAAGAAGAGCTTTTGATGTTAAAGGAATCAGCTGGATCAATAAAAGAGTCTGATATGAAAGCAGCCTATGATTCTCTGCTAATCTGCATGACAAGAGGATAACATGAGAGACTGCGCCAAAAGAATAGTCGAAAAGTCAAAAGGCGTTTTCACGTATGAAGAAGCGCAAAAACTGGTTAGAGACGTTGATTCTATCGCAAGAAAAAAGGCCATGTCCGGCGGTGACTACGACAGAGCGGTGAAAGACATTCTGGCGAAAAGATCTGCTAACGTAAAAGAGGAGCTCCTTAAGCAAAAAGCAAATATAGCCAGAAATTTTATTATAAAGAAAACGGTGGAAGACAGAATCAATAGATTGGTGGAATCTGGTTTAGATGTTGTTGACGCTTTTCGGGCGGAACTTGAAGGATTTAATGGTCCACAAGAGGGTGTGCGTGATGCTCTTGATGCACAAAGAATCGCTCTACAAAAAACATTTATGTCCAAAGTTTATTCTGATTTAGCAAAGGAAGATTTAGTCGATTTATTCTCTGGTGGCCAAGTAGAGGATCAAATTGGAAAAGCATTGTGGGAACTGTCTTACGAGAAAGCGCCAACGGGAACCAACAAGCAAGCTATAAGAATAGCGGAAATTCTAAGGGATTCCATGGAGGCCCATAGATTGGAACTTAATTCGCTTGGGGCAGATATCTCTAAGACTGGTGGATATATGATGCCGCAGCGCCATGACACTTATGAAATGGCAAAAGTTGGTGAAGATGAGTGGGTCAAATTTATGTACCCACTTCTTGATAAAGAAAGATCATTTGGTGGTGATTACGAAAGTTTAGGCAAAGCGCTTTCTGGCGCATATCAAGCAATGATAACCGGAATTCGCCTTAATGATCCAACGACAAAAGATGCAAAATTATTTCAGTTTTCTGGGCCAGCAAATCTTGGAAAAAAGCTTTCAAGATCAAGAGAGCTCCATTTTAAAGATTATGATTCTTGGAAATTATGGAATGAAAAATTTGGATCAAAAGGACTAACGGACGGAATTGTTGACGCTATTCATTCAAATGCGAGTAATGTTGCTTTGATGTCCAGGTATGGCACTAATCCACAAGCAATGCTTGAAGCTGTTGCCAGTGAGTCCTTAAAAAAGCACAGGGCATCTTTAGCAAAAAAGGGTGACGCTGGAGCAAAAGGGAAAATCCAAAGTTTTATAGATCAGGCGGTCGGGAATAATGATATTCCGCTCAATCCCAAAATAGCTAGATATGCAGCGAACATACGCGCATTCAATAACGTGCGCTTATTGGGTGGCGCCGTCATATCTGCATTGCCTGACTTGGGCATAAAATCCCTTGAATACAAGTTCCAAGGAAAGGGATGGCTGGAATCGCAAGCAAAAGCAATCTTCGACATTAGATATGCCTTTACAAGTCAGAAAGATAAAATGCGCTTCTTATCTATGGTTGGGACCGTAACTGAATCGCTGGCTGGTGAAATGTCAGGTAAGTTCTCGGCCAGTGATCCGCTTGGGATGAAAGTATCAAAAATTCAAAGACTATTCTTCAAACTTAACGGCTTATCGCAATGGGATGACGGACATAAATTTGCCCTTATCAAAAGCCTGTCCTCTGACTTAGGCTTTCTGAAAGATACAAAATTTAATGAACTTCCCGAAGATATTTCCCGTTTATTTGGAAACTACAGAATAGAAGAAAAGGACTGGGATAAAATACGAGCAGCGGCTACACAACTGGAAGATGGAAGGTTTTACGCTGTTAGCGAAAATATTACGGACCAGAAAGTTGCTAGAAAACTTTCTATGTTCTTTTCTGATAGAGCGAATTCTGGAGTTCTAACAGCAGGTGCTAGAGAAAAAAGGTTAGCGACATTGGGGACGCAGAGGGGGACCGTTATAGGAGAGGTGGAAAGGCTTGTTGCTCAGTTCAAGCAATATCCTCTTATGGTATTTACCAAAGGTTGGTCAAATGCTGTTTATGGCAAAGGCAAGCCTGACGTTCCTGCGATGGTAGCGCTGATGATGAGCACCATGCTTTATGGATATGCTGCCACTACCGCAAAAGATTTGATAAAGAATAAAACACCAAAAGATCCGACGAAGCCGGAAACTTATTTTGCAGCTTTAGCGCAAGGTGGTGGCCTTGGAATACTTGGCGACCTTCTTCTTACTGATTATTCGGTCGGGGGGAGAGACCCGCTGCAAGTATTCGCCGGCCCTACATTTGGCGCTGCAAGTGACGTGATAAAAATTTACTCAGCGGCGGTAAGGGGGGAGGGAACGGCAAGGCAAGCTGTAAACACGGCTATTTCTTATGTTCCATTCAACAATCTTTTTTATGCGAGAACCGCTTTGGATCATCTTATATTGACTCAAATGCAAGAGGATCTGAACCCAGGGTATTTGCGCAGAATGGAGCAGAATATGAATCAAACGTATGGGCAGAAAATACTTTTTAAATAATTAACCTTTTGTGCTATGAGCATTGGATTCTGGAGAAATGGAAAATGGTTGAAACTGTAATAAATCCTAATGATGGATTCGTATCTATAACCGCTGCGGGCGGTGAGACTGATTTAGACTTTGATTTTCCAATCTATGAGAAATCGCACTTAAGAATTATCAGAACGCGTTCCGGCACTGATACTGACCTTGTTTTAAATACTGACTATACAATAGCAGATAACCAGCTTGAGGTGACGGCGGGAGGAACTGCGGTTCTTGCTGTAGCTGCTACTGCTGGCGACGTATATTCCCTACTTTTGGACGTACCTGAAGGACGAACAACCGACTTCAACCAAGCTGGTGATTTTAGGGCATACACAGTTAACAGGGAGCTAGATCTACAAACACAGATGATCCAGCAATTGCGGCGTGACGTTGATAAATCTGCGCGCCTTCCTGATGACTCAATCCTAACTAGTCTGACGCTTCCGGACCCGGAGGCTAACAAACTTCTTGGCTGGAACAGTGGCGCTACCGGATTAGAAAATAAAGTTATTACCGACGCAACTACCACCACAATTAGCGCGTTCATGGGAACGTTGCTTGATGATTCTACAGCAAGTGAGGCAAGAACCACACTTGGCGTTACTCAAACAAATCTTGGGATTTCTAGTTACGCGCAAACAATTCTAGACGATACAACAGCAGCTGCGGCGAGAACTACATTAGACGCAGAACAGAAAGCATCTTCATTAACTAGCGTTTCCCCTGCTACTGGAGACTACGTTATAATGTCGGATGTATCAGATTCGAATAATAGTAAAAAAGCGCTTGTCTCTGATATTATTGCCCTTGGTGGAGGACGATTAATCGGAACGCAATACTTTACGTCAGCGGGAACTTCGACATATACGCCAACGGCTGGAACTGTTTATGTGATTGTGGAAGTGTGGGGAGCGGGTGCAAGCGGAGCTAGAAGTGGTGGTGGTAATGCTTGCGGTGGGGGGGCAGGAGGATATTCTAGGAAAAAAATCACCAGTAGTTTTAGTGGGGTTACGGTCACGGTTGGTGCAAAAGGCGCTTCGCAGACATCTTCTGGCGTTAGTGGAAATAACGGCTCCACGTCCTCTTTCGGGGCGCATTGCTCAGCAACGGGAGGAACTGGGGGGGCAATATCGACGGCGTTTACCAATGGGGCTATTGCCGCACCTGGGATTGGAAGTGGTGGTGATCTCAATTTGGCGGGAGGGTATGGCTACTACCAAAGCGCCAACGGGGGGAGTGATCAAACTTCTGGAGCGGGAGGCGCTCCGCCTATGTTGGGCGGAAATGTTATGAATACATCCAACGGAACTAATGCTTCTGGCATAGCCGCTAATAATCCAGGTGGTGGGGGGACGGGAGGTAGCGGCAGTAGTAACTCTGGCTCTGGCGGGGATGGCCTTGTAATTGTTTGGGAGTATAGCTAATGAAATGGGCGCGAATAGAAAATAACGCAGTAATGGAAGTTACCACTATTGATCCGGAGGGCAGATTTCATTCTGACTTGATATGGGTGTCATGCCCTGAAGAAGTTGATCAGAGATGGACATATGATGGGAATGAGTTTTTAGCGCCTCCTCCGTCAGAATTACTATAATTCTTAAAAAGGAACGACTATGCCACTAAAGAAAGGATCATCTAGGAAAGTTATTTCTAGTAATATTCGCACTGAAATGAAGCATGGTAAACCTCAAAAACAAGCTGTTGCCATTGCGCTTTCTAAGGCTGGAAAATCTAAAACCAAGAAGAAATGACCTTAAAATTTGACCCGATAAAGAATAGATTTATTGATGAAGAGCTCGGTATCGAACCGGGCTCTAAAATTTTTTATGGCGAGGGGGAGCCTAATGAATCTATCGGCTCCCCTGGTGATTTTTATATTGAGACTGAAAGTTGGGAAATATACCAGAAGGCGGAGTTAGGGTGGGGCGATGGAACTTCACTTATTGGAAGGCCAGGTGAGAATGGAATCGATGGGGCTCCTGGTGTAGATGGCAGGGATGGGAAAGATGGTGTTGATGGAACCGATGGCAAAGATGGGGTTGATGGCACTGATGGATTGGACGGCGTAAATGGGCGCAATGGTGTTGATGGTAAAAGCGTAGAGTTAAGAGGCGTTAAAAACGTTATAGAATGGAGGCGAGATGGGGAGGACTGGCAATATTTATATACCATGCCAGTGCAAAGTATTGGCGGTGGCGGTGGAACAAGAAAAGTTGGTGAATTGCGTGACACAAAATTAACCAATCTAACTGTCGATCAAATTCTCAAATATGACGGCATAAATTGGGTTAACGCAGATCAAGTTAGTTTGGCCGGGTATGTTCCTTACGTTGGGGCTACTCAGAACGTTAATCTTGCTACTTACAGAATTATCACTCATGGAGTCCAAGCTGATGCAACGGATGGTCTTTATCTTTATGCCGCAAATGGCACAACTCAGATTGGTAATCTGGGTGCTGCAAATACCGCAAATGTTACATGGTATGGCGCCCATAATTTTAATACAGCAACACAAGACACCATAGCCGCGTTTGTTGGAGCTGGAAAAACACTTAGCAGCTTATCGACATCTACATACCCAAGCCTAACTGAGCTTTCCTACGTTAAGGGGGTGACAAGCGCAATACAAACTCAGCTTTCTGGTAAGGTTCCATATACTGGCGCAACGGCAAACGTTAATCTTGGGGCCTATAGCCTAACCGCTCAGGGACTCATCACAACAAATGAATATATTACTACGTCGGGTGGGGCACAGGACTCAGTTATTATCGGAAATTTCGCCCGGACGATTGCTTCTAACCTTTCTTCATTTTGGTTAGGACGCAGCCCAGGTGCGAACGTCACCGGGACAAACAACTTCATCGTTGGGATAAACAACGCCATTAGCCTAGCGTCGGCTAGTAGCTGGGTTGCTCTCGGCAACGGGATTTGTGGCGCGGTTAATAGTAGCACCGACGGCGGGGTAGTAATCGGCATAAACTCGGACGTAATGAGTGACGTCGGGTTAGTGACCTCGATCGGCAATCTCACACTTGTCGGTGAGGCTGGGGTAACGATCGGTGATTCGTCTAAGGGCTCTCCTTACGGAGTTAGTGTTGGTTTTCTTGCCGGTCACAATCTCACAAGTAGCTCGCTTGGTAACGTTTTAATCGGACCTTATGCGGGCAATGCACTTACAAGCGAACAGAATAAGCTCTACATTTCAAACTCTTTGCGCGACCTTATTACCGGGGATTTTAGCGCTGGCTGGGTATACCTAAACGGGGATATTTACACCAATATTTTGCCGTCAAAAGCCGTCGTAACCGACGCCGACAGTAAGCTTGTAGATATTGCTTATCAGGCTTTCGGCGGATCGCCCATTGGCGGGACTAGTAATTTGGTTGCGCGCGACTTTACCGGCGCGACTGCTTTCAACAACTACGTACCAAATCTCCTGAGCACTGCGACAGCGGCGGGCACCACCACCATGTCGCGCTCCTCCGCGAGGGTGCAAGTTGCCACAGGTTCGACAACACAAAACTACACACTCCCCGATGCGCGCGACCTCGAAAAAGGCTGGCAGTTTGAGTTTTTGAATCGTTCGACGGGTACAATCACGATCAAAGATGGATCAGGCGCAACGCTGACAACGCTTCCTGGTTCTGCGGCTCTTACTGTCACCTGCTTAAATAACACGACTCTCGCGGGAAGTTGGGATTTTTCGTCGCTCGGAGTTGTTTCTGTTAGCGGCACAACCAATAGAATTAGCGTTACAACTACTTCTGGTGCTGCGGTTGTAGATATAGCATCTAACTATATTGGCCAGAATACCATCACAACGCTTGGCACGATAACCACGGGTGTGTGGAACGGCACGGCGATAAATTTAAGCTCTTACGCAACAGGAACGTTACAAGCAGCGCAATTCCCGGCTCTTACCGGTGACGTGACGACTACAGCCGGAAGTCTTGCAACGACACTTGCGACCGTAAACGCAAACGTTGGATCGTTTGGCTCTTCGACGGCGATTCCAAGTTTTACAGTAAACGCCAAAGGTCTTATTACTGCAGTAAGTACTAATGCGGTCATCGCTCCCGCTGGGACTCTTACCGGGACGACTCTTGCAAGTAACGTAGTTTCATCATCGCTGACTTCAGTTAGTACTATTTCTAGCGGGACATGGAATGCGTCGATTATTGGGCTTGCTTATGGTGGCACCAACGCCAACCTTGTTGCAAGTAATGGCGGCATCGTTTGGAGTAACGCAAGTCAGTTGCAGATTCTTGCTGGGACGGCGACTGCCAATAAAATGCTGCTGTCTGGCTCTTCAGCAACGCCAACTTGGTCCACATCTACTATTCCGAGCTCTTCTGGGACGGCAGGAAAGATTCTTCGTTCCGATGGGACCGACTACGCTTTAAGCACCGCGACTTTTGCCGACACTTATACGGAAAGCAATTTACTATATTCAAACGGTTCGAACGCTGTTGTTGGTCTTGCGACAGCAAACAATGGAGTGCTGATAACTAGTGGCACTGGGGTCCCATCGATTTCCTCAACCCTCCCGAACGCTGTACAAGATACTATTACGCGCCTTGGTACTGTAACCACTGGGACTTGGAACGCAACCGCAATTGCGGCAAACTACGGAGGAACGGGCAACACCTCCTATACTATTGGCGATATTCTTTATGCAAGCGGGGCCACAACACTTTCAAAACTTGCTGGCGTCGCCACTGGCAACGCGCTTATTTCTGGCGGTGTTGGGACAGCGCCAAGCTGGGGGAAGATCGGCCTAACAACGCATATTTCAGGCACGCTCGGCGTTGGGAATGGCGGAACCGGGACAAGCACAACTTTCACCCAAGGATCGGTTGTAATCGCCGGGGCAAGTGGCGTGTATACTCAAGACAACACTGGCCTATTCTTTAGCACATCCAGCGATTACCTTGGTTTGGGCACAGCGAGCCCAACATCTCCTTTGCACATAGCGACAACGGCAAGTGGAGTTAGCGGCCTTCGCGCGGCAATAAGACTGACGGGAAATATTAACACGTCTGGTGTGGAGGGCTCCTCCCACAGTATGGCCGGGGTTTACGTCGCAAACGTTTGCAACGCAACGGGCGTTAATGGATGGTTTTCGGGGGTGCACGTCGCACTCACGAACTCATCGACTAGGCTAGATGCGGGCATTCCGCGGATAGCCGGGCTGCGGGTTGAGGCCGGAACATATTCCGCAAATTTCCCTCCTACATACTGCTTTGGTATACATGTCACCGCTCCCACGATGGGGGCGTCATCAAACGCAGCTATTTTTGCGACCAATTTATCCATTGGGTACGAAACCAATACACCTCCAACAAATGGCGCAATTTTTTCTGGCAACGTAGGCATAGGAAAAACATCAGCCTCGACCCCGTTAGACGTTAATGGAACTATAACCGCAACGGGCATAGCAAGCGGCACGCAGTATTATGGAAGGTGTGAGCTGTTCACGACCACGAGCCAAACATTGGCAAACGCCACCTGGGTTGACCTCACGTTTGCTTCTGCCGATGAAATATATGATCCGTTAGGTTGGCATGACACGGTTAGCAATACCCAGCGCGTGACAGTGAATGCGACGGGAATCTATCGCGTAATTGCAACCATACGCTTTGTTGATACTACTGGCGGCTTTGGAGGTAGGTTGATTAGGCTTCAGAAAAATGGATCGACGGACTTGTCAAGCGCGTGTCATGGGAGAGACGATTTGGGCCGCGCCTCGGCAACTCTTTATTGGGTTGGGTCTTTAAATAGTGGTGATTATCTTATTGTCGGTGCTTATCAAAACTGCGGCGGCACTCTTGGCACGAACCACAAAGGTTTTTCAGTCGAGCGAATTTCTTAACAACAAAAAAAGAGCAAAAAACATGGCCCTTACACTTCCGCTGCTTAATCTTCCGACAGGACTTGATTTGCCCGATGCTTACATTAAATTTTCTGCATTGCAACTAGATGCACTTTCCGAAAGTGCTCTAATAACGGTTGCCATATATAGGGATGCGGAAGCTAGAAATGCCGGGAAACACCCAGTGCCTGTACCATTCCCTTCGGTTCATCAAGTGAAAGGTGATTTGTATACTCAGATTTTTACGCCGAACGCGCTTCCTGAATTAGAAAGCGTTCATGAGCTGTGTTATAGGGCTTTAAAGCTTCTGCCTCTTTTCACTGAGGCGATTGATTGCTAATAATTGACAATTGCAAATTTCCGCTTTTTGTAAATGCTATTGACTGCTAGTCAATATGCGCTATGATTTTCAAAAAATAGGAGTATCTATGATAAGAGTTGCTTACAAAAAAATTATCGAAACAATCCCCGGCCCCGATCGTGGCATCAACGTTTTAATTGGAAGAGATTTGCCTATAAAAGCAGCAATGGCAATTGCCCTGGCTGCAGAGGAAATAAACGGCAAGCTGAAAGCTTTTCAGCAGCTAATTCAGTCAAAATCCAAAGAGGGAGTTTCTCAAGAGGATTTAAATAAACTAGTAGAAGAGTGCGCTTCTCTTGAGATTGAAGTCGCGATTACGCCTATTCCCATTTCTCTTTTTGGTGACACAAAACTTACGCCCGGTGAGTTAATGGCAATTAGCTGGTTTATTGATGGAGAGAAATAATGGCAGTAAAGCCAAAAGGGAAAAGAGCGGCAGCTACGTTAAAAGCAAAAAAAGTGGCGACAAAAAAAACATCATTCCCTAGAGAGGGAAAAGCTTGGTTGGAGTCCTAACAATTGCAGTGTTAGCGGTTAACGCTTTTCAGGGAATGTACGCATTCCTTGTTTACAAAAGGCCAAACAGCGTGTTAGGTTTGGTGGCCATTTCGCTTGGGCTTAAGCCACCTGGGGTTGCTCTCGTAATTAATGGGGTTGAGTATTCTTTTTATGGAAACTCCTTGGTCCGATTGGTGATCGAGGAGAAAGCCCATCCTTATGGCAGAAACAATAGCTATAAAAAAATAAAGGACGTAGATGTTGAGCACGCACGGCAACTTGTCGGGAAACGCTGGACACCAGGAAGATCATGCTTGCGAATCTTTGCAGGATTTGATAAGCCGCCACAACATGGTTAGGGAAATGTTGTCGCATCCTGATTTTATAAATCACACAACGCAAGAAAGGGATTTTACAAAACGAACTTGCTCGGAAGTTTTCGACTTTGAGATGAAAAGGTTCATGTCAAATGCACGTATGTGGGCCGTGTTGCCAATGAGTGCCCTTATAGCTGCTTTGCTTTATATTTTTAATATGTCTGTAACCGCGGTGAATGAAGCTAATTATTCAATAAGAAACCTTAATAATTCAGTGATTGAGCTGACGGTTGCGGTGGAGTCCATGAAAAATCACGCCGCAAGACTACAACAAGAGAACGATAGGAATCGTGATGGAATCGACAAACTTAGAGAACAAATCTACAGGAAGTAATGTGTCATTTGCTAGCGGCTCAGGGTGGTTTTTATGTCTTTAGATCCGATAACCGCTGGAATTGATTTTGCAAAAACGGTTGCAAATAAAATATGGCCGGATGCGTCTGAGGCCGAAAAGCGTAAATTAGAACAATACGCAATGGAGATTGAGGCTAACACGAAGGAGCAAGCTGATTTAACTGCAAGGCATGCTGCGGATATGTCGAGCGATTCCTGGCTTGCCAAGAACATAAGGCCGGCAGTTTTGGCTTACATCCTTACTGCTTACTTGGCTTTAAGCATATTGGATGGTTTTGGTTTCCGCGTTTCGGAATCATATATAACATTGCTTGGGCAATGGGGGATGGTTGTTATGTCGTTCTATTTTGGTGGACGTACAATTGAGAAAATAATGGGGCTGAAATGGAAAGTTTAAAATATTTTAAATTGTCTGAGTTTGACTCGCCAGACTCACCAGGAAGTGGTGTAAATATGGACGAAGAATTCCTTGAGAAGCTCGATTTGTTGCGAGAACATTGTGGGTTTCCGTTTAGAATCACCAGTGGTTTTAGAACTGTTGAACAAAACAAAAAAGACGGTGGCGCGGATAAATCAGCTCATTTACTTGGTAGGGCCGCCGATATCGCTTGTAATGCACAAGAGGCATACACAATACTTAAGCTAGCTCCACAATACGGTTTTTTTGGAATAGGAATTTCCCAAAAGAATAGCAGATTTGTTCATTTAGATGATATTGCTATGGGAGAAATTGATAACATTGTGCGTCCTTTAGTGTGGACTTATTAATAAGAATCTTCTGAGGTGGCTTAATGACTCCTTTTGCAGGAGGGTGGCATTACAGCCGAAATACGTAAGTATTTCACAGATAGCTTCACACCGATCCTCAGTAAAGGGGGAGCCCTGGAAAGCCACTAGGCGTAAGGCTTGGCAGCTCGGAGAGACGAGCGTTCTAACTGTCAAGGATTACTTTCCATTCTATAGAATTACGAATAGGTCCGGTGATTTTCCAATTTTCAGAACCAGGACAGGGGAAAGAGGTTGTATTCTCTCCCGTCAACTGCTCGATTTTCCCGACTGTGTACTCTGACATGCTTACTCTCCTTCAGCGGGTGGGAATGCCTAACTGTTAAAAGGGTTTTTCCCGTTATCAAAGATTTTCTTCTTAATAACGGCGCATTCTGGATGTAAGTAAACATCCCAGAATTTTTCTCCTCCACGAGTTGATTGAAGAATCCATTCCTTGGTATTAAATAATTTGCGTTCTTCTTGGGGTTCTTCCCAGAAAGATTGCACTATTTCTTCTTTTGTTTCGGGAAGGTGCCCAACCATATCGACCACCCCATTCTCACCACATCCCAGACAATAATAATTACCTTCTTCATCTACCAAGAACGAATACAAGAACGAGGGGGTCTTTTCTTTATGATATGGGCATTTGAATATTAAATTTTTCCCGCGCTTTATTCTTGTCTCAAGCTCAATTCCGCCATCAAGTTTTACATAATATATTGACATTGGAATGCCTCCCATTTAAAATTGGAATTTTTCGTTAAGTAGCTGGTTTATTTGACATAATGCTTATTATGCGATTATTGCGTCTTTATGTTTTCCCTTCCAGTACTCTACTTCTTTCAGAAGAAAGGTTATTTCTTCCGCTGGGTTTTTAGATTCGTCTTCAAGTCTTCGCACTTCCATCTCAACGATGTTTCCGTCCCCACTGTGGCCGTCCCTGATCCCTTGCAACCAAATTTCTGCCAGTTCCTTATTAGCGAATGCATGAAGCGGTTTGCTATTTTCTCCCCCGCAGGACGTATACGCTACAAATACTTTCATAAACTCTCCTTTTTTAGAGTCTCCCTTTTATATATTTGAATCATTTTCCATATTTCGTAAGCTTGGCTTCTCTGACCCAATAAAAATGGATCATACTCTACCATTTCTCGATCTATTCTTTCGCGCTCTAACTTCAGCAAACATTCTAATTCTTTCAAAAACTTTTCTGCACTCATAAACCCTCCTGGTTATTTGGGATTTATTCTTGTGGCGCTTTCGGGAGCGCATAGGCTTTATTGTTTTTCCAAGCACTCGCTATTTCCTTCATGCGGCCTATAGAAATATTTCCGTTTTGGAATTCACGTAGCGCGGGATCAATCGTGTTGCATATATCGTACTCCACTGTTGGTCCGACATATGTTGTTCGGAACTCACATTGGAGAATAAATGCCAATAACCTTTGGTACGCTACCGCGGGGCGCGCTAGAAAGATAAATAGCTTATACCGGCTCATAAACTCTCCTGGTTATTCGGCTTATTATGCGATCTTAGCGCAAACTTGGAAATACTTCCTCAATATAGCCAGACACCCAAATTTTCTTAGGCAGCTTAACATCTGAGAAAAAATAATTCCTTGGCCAATTCATAATAACCGAAAATTCCTTGATATCTCGATCGGACGGGACTTTCTTCCCGCGTAGAAATTTCATCATTATAGGGACATTCATTTCTATCCCTCTCTTTCTCATTTCTTTTACAAGACCCCATGAGGAAAATCGTCTGCGCGCCATTACAATTTTTAAAGCATCTGGATTAAATTTCATAAACTCTCCTGGTTATTCGGCTGGTGCTTATTATGCGATCTTCGTATTTTCTGTTTCCTGGGCATTTAGAATAGCTGCTTTGTATGACCCTGAGTGATATGCCGACTTGCAATATACACGGGCTCGCTTTGAATAGTCATATCGACGATTTCGAAGTTCTGCCTCGGCCTCTTCCCTACTAAAGAATGGGCCTGTAATCATGCCGGCAAGCGTTCCGACATCAAGGCTGAGATTCTGCCGGGGATCAAGAATCAGCCAATAAGGGTAAGATGTTCCCTCGTTCTTCTCAGATACTTCAAGTTCTATTTTCATAAACTCTCCTTTCCGGCTGCTTTCTTTTTTGTTACACGGATGGTTCTTGGATTTTTCCCACTTTCTTGCCCCAGAAATATGCAAAAATAATCCCACGTACTGAGTCCACTGAGATTCCATTCTCCTAGTGCTTTAGGGTCGTGCTCAACTGGATATCCCTTATCGTCAATGATAATTAGATCTTTCGGATCAGATGCATTTATCATTTTGCGATAGGCATTTATTCGCCTGAATTCTCGCAATGAGATTGTGATTTTAGGAATTTTCATAACTCTCCTTTTGCTATTTCTTCTTCATCAAGAAGAGATAGGTATTTAGTTCCTTCGCGGACCACCATCATAATAACAACGGGCGAAAACTCAGGAACGTATTTCAAGGCCGCCTTCCTCACATCTTGGAAGGTTCCAACTTCCGTAGCCAATAACTTAAGAGCCGGCGTAATAATAGTACCGGGCATTTTATAACAAGGGAACTTTCCGGGGCGCCACGAAAATATTAGCCAGATTGGTGTCATAACCCTCCTTTGCTTGCTTGTTGTTCGAATAACGCGTTCCAAGCCTCAATTGCTTTATTGAGTGAAAATTTTCCATCGGAAGATTTCCCGCATTCTTGGCATTTAATCCATGTCATGGAGTGGCGTCCTAAAACAAAACTAGTTCTAACCGGAATCTTCCCGCAACTTTTGCACGGCTTAAGTTCTTTGCTCATACTCCTCCCCATGTTTTGCGGACGCTCAAGTTATTTAAACCGTAAGGGTCTGCATTCTTTTCTTCTGTTTTCTCCCGGAGCTCTTTGAGTCGGTCTTGAGTCATTCTAAGGCAATAAATCATTTGCTTCCTAGTGTGATATTCACACGCACTATCGATGGAATCGTATGGTTGAGTGCCGTTTAATGATGTTATTAGCGCACGCTCCCATTCTCTTAGCCACGCCTCAAGCTCGTCTAGTATTTGTTGTGAACTCATAATTACAAATCCCTAATTTTCTTTAAGGCAAATTGAATTATCATTGATGGTATAATCGAGCACAAAAACATGTACTTAAATAAAACTGTGAAGCTAGCATATGGACTAAAAATTATTTCCATTGAAGATAGTAAAACCGCAAAAATTGAAGCTAAAAATAAAACCCATAAACTATTCTTTATTGTTGATCGTAGTACGGGCATTTTTTTTCTCCTTTATTATTGATAAATAAGTATTTTCCCACCCAACTGGGGCTCTAAGTTTTCCTCGTTTTATTTGGCTTACTCTTCCTGGCACAGCTCCTAATGTTTTATAGATCTCACAAAGTGGCTTGCCGGTTATTAAATTAATTTCCCGGCAAGCTTTATAAAATTTAAATCCATCAATGGCTTCTTCATGTGTGATTTTTGGTCTCATTTCTTACCTAGAATGGAATTTCATCATTAAGCTTGACTTGTTGAGGAACTTCATTTTTTACACCATCAACTTCATTTTTTTTGGTGGCCTCATAATATTTCAGCCTGTCCTCCGGTTTATCCCACGGTGCAAGCAACTCGGCTACGCTGTTAGTGACGTAGAATCCTTCGCCATTTTTCTTGGGTTTTTTGTGCTGTAGGATAATTGCGTCGGCGCTCTTCCCGACTACGTCAATTGCAGATATTGCTCCATCACCAGACTGAGAAGCGGCCGCAGCTTCGTATTTATCTTGTAGGCCAAGAGCGAACATGTTCTTTTTGAAGAAATATGGCTGGTCGGTTATCCAATAAACGCCGTAATATTCTCCCGTACTTTTATTGTAAGCATCAATAACAACCGATCCTTCGGATGTTTTGACGGTAAATGATTTTACAGTTATCATTTCCGTCCCTTTCTTAGAGATTGCATCAATAGCGTCAGTAATTGTTACTTCGTATATGCCAACATCCAATAATTTATTTTTTACTTGCTCTGACGCAATTTTTTCTTCCACTTTTTTCCAATTAAATTTCATTGTTTTTTCCTATTTTATGGTTACGTAATTTCTTGTTTCTATTGAACATCCATCAATTTTAACTCCCTTTTTCAGCTCAAGTTTTATTGCTTGAAGGTCGGGAGTTTCCATAGGGATGTTTCGGATAAACTGTCTTGGAAGCATGTCTTTATTTTTAACTTTTACATACTCAGTTGTTCCAAGTCTGATGATAAACCTATTGTCTTTTATTTTTTGTATTTTTGCCGAATCCATCAACTGAGCTACGGATTGCCTTTCTTTATCAATGGCATCCTCAAGCTTACCAAGCCTTTCAATTAGCGGCTCGACCACAGTTTTCACGCCAGCTATTTCAGCCTCAAGGTTTTTGATGCGAGCGGCTTTAGATCTAATCCAAGATTCAGCTTCTTCACCAAGTGCAAACTGCCTTTCCGATTCATCATTGAAGTGGTCAAGATCTTCCTCATAAATGAAATTATCCATTATTAATTTCCTCACGTTTTGGTAGATTCTCAAGGTAGGAAACTATCGATTCAAGTTTATCACCATGTGCGTCAAGATTGTTTCTATTCTCAAGAATCCATTTACATTTCTCATTGTCTTCCAAGCGCTTTGTTTCCAAAAGATTTCTTATTGTAACAATAAGCGGAGATGGATTTTTCTTGCACGCAGCATTTCCATCATCATCTTCTGGAGCAATGCCGCAGGCCGCCATTAAAGATGCGCGTCTCCCGTAAGTTAGGGCAGACATAAAACCTTGGGGGTCATTTTTACTCGCCGGAAAAAACAACTTTCCGCAATCAAGACTTTCACCGGATTCATGAAGAAATGTAGTCTCAATCATTATACCACTTTGGTGCTCGTAGTTTCTTTGCAATAAATACAATCCGTTATTATTTAGCGCATCTATTACCGCCTCGATGCAAGCAGCAAGATTTGCGTATTTTGACCGAAAATGAGGGTTAACAGATGTCTTTAGTGCGGGGCCAAACTCCTTTTGAGCTTGTACTAAAGCTGAATATATTTTTGATGCGGATTTAATATCGTCAGTCATATCACCTACTCCTTGTTTGTTGATTTAATTTTATTCTTTCTGCCCACGACATCTCACTAAAATTAGGCTCAGGAGACTGCTCCCTTGTCGGTGGTGGCGGGGCTGGAACTTGGTTATCCTGGGGGACATACCAAGCACCCGGATTTCCGTCTAATGACGTTAAATCCTGCAATGCAAGCTCCTCCCTAGACATTGCGTTCCCTCGACATAATATCATCTATGGTTTGATCTACATTTGAGCAAATTCTCTGAAGATCTTCGGTCAACATTTTTTCTCCAGTGTCTTTGCAAGTAACTAAAGATCCTAACCCAATGCTTACAAAATGTAGGTCATAGCATTCAACCAAGAGACCCCACGAGCCGCAATCTTCGTTAAACGAAACGGAATGAATGATATTATTGTCACTTAGAGCTGATAGAATAGAAAAAGCCACCATGTAGCCGTCATCTCCATCAAATGGAGATTCAAGGCCAAGCAAATCAGCAGCGTCATCTAAACCCAAGAACCTTTCCGACTTAACAACATCAGAAACAATTGAGTCCCACGCATCCGCGTTCTTAGAATCTACAAACCCCTTAACATCGCTAACTAAATTAAATTGCTCTGACCTTGTGTTATAAATAACAAAACTACCCATCCGTCATCTCCTTGGCATGCATTTTTCTAGGCTTGGAGAGCAATACAAAAAATCACTTTCCGGAGAAACTGAGAAAGACGCTCCTACCACTAAAAAAGCGCAAATTGCCACCAGTACTGACCACTTCACTAACTTGAGAAAAATATTTTTTCTTTGATCCATTTGAGCAACCCCTCTTTTGTGTTGGAAAGTTTATTATATTTTTTTTTTGCGTCTTTTGTTTGTGCTCTATAATTTTTAGAGCAGCCTCAACAAAAGCAACGTTAAGCAGTTCGGACTGCTCTCCGCCAGTAGCCGCATGATAAGACTTAAGAACCTTTAATGTGTTTCTTAAAAATCTTTTATTTTCGTATTCATTGTTCATAAAACCCCCTGTTGTTAATGATGAGAGGTTTATATTGAGTAACTCAGGTGCAGTCAATAGTTTTTTTACTAAAAATAAGATATTTTTTATGATATTGTTTTTTATTGATAAAAATGGATAATATTGACCGCACTTATTTTTTAATGAAATTTTATTGGCATAAAATGAACGATATCTGGTTAAGCGAGGCGGAAGTTGCTCAGATAATTGGGCTTAAAAATGTAAACACCCTTAAAACTTGGCGCTGGGCAGGAAGGCACAAAGAACTGCGTTTTTCTAGGGCAATGGAAAAAAGCAGGAAAATTTACTACGAACGCGAGTCTGTATTTGCGTTTGCCGATAAATATAAAATTAGGATGATTAAGCGTGAAGAAAATAAAAATAAAGCCGCTCTCCGTAAACGAGGCATGGCAAGGAAAGAGGTTTAAGACGCCAGAATATAAAATATATGAGCGCGCACTGTTATATTTATTGCCTTATTATGAAATCCCAAAACCGCCTTTTGAAGTGCGCTATGAGTTTGGCCTAAGTTCTCCTCTTGCCGATTGGGACAATCCAGTAAAGCCATTTCAAGATATCTTGCAAAAAAAATATAAGTTTAACGACAAGGATATTGTGCGAGCGGTCGTTACAAAAACAAGGGTTGAGAAAGGTGATGAATATGTATCTTTTAAAATAAATACTATTGACTAGTGAAGTGGGTTATATATTTGTGGTGTAAATGTGTTTGCGCCACATTAACATTGACAGGCCTCTTAAAGTCACCGCGTTGGCGCAAACTCCGTGGTGACTTTAAGGGGCCTTTTTTTTGGAGGTTTTTATGCTCAAAATAAAAAATTGGGATAAGTTCCAGCATTACAAAGACCGCAATCCACCGTGGATAAAGTTGGCAACTGATACTTTCCAGAATTACGAATTCTCATGCTTGCAAGATGCTAGCAAGTTGCTAGCAATCTGCTACTGGACTTTAGCAGCAAGGTCAAAAGATGGTTCAGCGCCGGCAGATTTAGAGTGGGTAAAAAGGCAGTGCGGGCTAAGTGAATCGGTCAACATTAAGCACCTTAAGGAGTTGATAGATAAGGGATTTATAATTGATGCTAGCGGAGTGCTAGCAGATTGCTATCAAAGTGCTAGACCAGAGACAGAGGGAGAGACAGAGGGAGAGACAGAGGGAGAGGGAGAGGGAGAAATTGTTCGTTCGCCGAAAAGAAATGAAATCGACGTTGCGATGCAATATCAACTTCTAAAAGCGTTTGAGGATTTTTGGAAGGTTTACCCGAAAACTAATTGCTCGAAGAAGGAGGCGCTTAAGGCTTGGGGAAAAATAACCGTGGGGGATTTGCCAGCCATTGCAACTGGTTTAAAGGGATATGTGGAATATTTGAGGCGAGAGACTTGGCAAAAGCCAGCGCATCAAACTACGTGGCTTAACCAGAAACGTTGGGAGGTTGATTATGATTCAATTGCGCAATCCCAATCAACAACTCAGGCTTTAGTTAGCTCTGAGCAGCAGAAGGCGGATGAAGTCAGAAGGATCAACGAGGAGAGAAGGGCTAGAATTTTAAACGCAACACAAATCGGAGGTGAAAACCATGCAACTGCAATCACAACACTCAATTGATTTTTTAGATCGGTTACAAGCCGAATTTGGAAAAAATTACAGTGAGGAAAATTATCGCGAGTTTATCGGACGCCTTGCTGGATATAGCCGCGATGTGCTCGATAGGGCTTACACCGAAATCGTTAAGTGCGTGGATAAGCTGCCAACTTTTGCCCATATTTCAAAGGGCATTGATACGGCGATATCTAAGGCAGCTGGAAATAGCGCGATTGCCAGTGCAGAGGAAAAGATGGCACGAGTCGATAGGTTAATCACTAGATGGTCAGGAGAATTTCAGTCATCAGCAATTATGGCTAGAGCAATTCGTCTATCCATTGAATGGCCGATATACCAGTACGCAAGAGCAATGGCCGGAACGCAAGCATGGATGATCGAAGGTTCGAATGCCCCTGGATATGTCGATTTTGACAATATGGCCGTAATAAATCGCGCAGAGTTCGAAACTAGAAAATTCTGGTATTTGGATTATTGCAAAAATCAGGCGCTAACCGGACGAATCGAAGTAATTGTCCCGGAGTACGTTTTTGATTATTATCTAACTTTGCAAGAAAGGCACCAAACTTAACGAATAAGGGGTGGGTTGATGACTTAATGTATGAATCCCTGTGATTCATTCCAGACCACTCTGTGTGGCAATTTAATTAAATGTTATATTTTTCTTTCTATTTGTTGTTGACTGTAATTTTTTATTTGCTAAGACTTGGAAAGTTCTTATACCCTCCTTCGATAAGCCCGCCCGGTTATTCCCATCCTGACCGTGGCGGGTTTTTTTTTGCGCCCTTTAATATCCGTGAAATTTATCGGTTGGTTCGCAAAAAACACATAAGGGGCTTGCGTTTGGGCCGAAGATCTTTGTCGGCATTTCGGTTTCGGATCTTAAATTCCACTTCCCGCTGTAGTGCTTGCAATATTGCTCGGCTTGTTTCCAAACTTGATAATAAGTCGGGTTGTCAATAAGCGCTATATTCTGTTTAAATTTGTAAAAAGATTTGTAAGCGCTTGTGCCAAACTCTGCCATTCCGGTTTCGCATCCATCGTGCCATCCCTGTTTGTATTCTGGTGATGCGTTCTCTGCCGGCCCTCCGATTCCCCACGGCTTTGGTTTATAACCAAGGATTCCGCTTTCGTGGAAACAGCCGTTCATAAAAATTGCTGAAAAAACAAGGGTAATAAACATTTTAAATCTATTCATTATCACCCCAATTCATCTTTTTCTTCCTGCTAGTTCGATTAATTCTGGGTCTTTCTGTAGTTCTTCGCTTGCGTACATAAGCGCGTGGCCACTCCTCGTAACCGCTACCAATACGATATCACGATCAGCACGCAGTTCCTTGCTCGCGTAATAGAGAGCGCTGCCATAACTCTTAACAGCCTCTAGCACTACCTCTCTATCGGCTCGCAGCTCCTTGCTTGCGTATCTAAGCGTGAAGACATTTTCCTTAACTGCTGCCAGTACCACCTCTCTGTCGTCTCGTAACCCATTGCTTGCGTAACAGAGCGCGCGGCCATCTTGCCTAACAGCCTCTAGCACCACCTCTCTATCAGCTTGTAGCTCTTCGCTTGCGTAATAGAGTATGTTGCCATCCTGCCTAACCGCCTCTAGCACCACGTCTCTATCAGCCCGTAGCTCCTCGCTTGCATAACAGAGCGCGCGGCCATTCTGCTTAACAGCCTCCAGCACTACCTCTCTATCAGCCCATAGCTCGTTGCTTGAATAGCCGAGTGCTAAACCGTCTTTTCTCACCGCCTCCAGAACTTGTTTTTTGTCGCTCCAATCCGTCTGTTCTTGCTGATCCGCTTCGCCGGTTCTAGCGACAAACTCACCGCACCAATATTTTCCAGAGACAATTTCAGACTTAGGGTAGCGACGACATTTTAGCTCTTCTATAGTTCGTGGCGGAATTTCCATGGTTGCCCAGCCTTGGCCAGATATTGATGGCGTCGCTGGATAAAAGTGATCCTCGCTAAAAGAAAACTTGCACTCTTTGCATGTGGTCATTGCTGGGGCTCCTGTTCTTCTTATGAGTGATAATCAACAGTCACTACGACCGCATTTGGCATATAAAGATTTACCCAATCTTTTAAATCAGATGGAACACGTTCATATTCCGGATATCGATCATTGCGGTGAAGTTCCAAAGCACTCTTCACCTTGCCGTCCCAAGAGGTCCTTTGCCAGTCTGATCCATTGTAAACCTCCCTCACTTGCATTGTTGAGCAACGCAACTTAGGACCATCATCATAAGTATAATTTTTGCCGATCATTACTCTTTCGGCGCCTAAATCAGGTATTTTTCGCAGAACCTCACTAAGAAGCATAATGTTTGGCCATTCGATATTCTTTCCTTGGCTATGAGCAAAAAGAGGGCAATTATCTAATCTAGATTTCGGAAACCAGCTTCTCCATAATTCATCCACCTCCTGGACTTGCTCAGGAGTGGTTATGGATGGTTTACCCGCCTGAAAAGTGCTCACCATTATCTTTCTTTTTACTAACTCCTTGCGGAAATCAGCCATTCTCTTTTTGTCGATCATGACTTCTACTTTATTACCACTCCAGCGGCCTCCAATGGTGTACCAATCCCAAAAAGCGTACTTAGAGATAGCGTCTTCATCCTCTTCTCCATCTTTTAAAATCTCGCAGAATGGTTCCATCAGAGTTGCGACATCCTGCTCAATATTAGCGCCTGAAGGTAGAATTATTTCTAAATGTGCGTGCATTCAAATTCTCTCATTTCGTTTTGTGTTTCTGGTTCGCGATGGCAAGCTCAAGCTCGATCTCGGCCCAAAGCTCATCGGTTGCTTGCTTTAGAGTGCCGCGCATCAAATGATGCAGCATGTGAAAGCGTGAAAATAAATGTTCGAGCTCGGTGTTTATCGTCATGGTCTTTACCTCAATGGTTTTTATTAGAAGATCCCGTGATCAAATAGGGCATCTAAGCCTAGAGAAATTGCTACAAGTGCTGCAGCAAAGGCAATTTGTTTGATTGTGTAGGTCTCTGTCATGATTAGTCTCCGTTTTTCATAAATTTGTTTTTAGTCAGCCAGTTGCAGCTCTTCGAGGTAGTCGAGCGCCCACTTATAGCCGTACCCCGCGCTTATGGAATCCAAGAGCCCATCGTGATCAAAAGTGTACAAGCTTGCAGAGGCCTCATCTTCAGCTTTTTTGTCTAGCAAAGTCGCTAGCTCGTCTTCGGTCAGAGCGGAAACTCTCTCCTCATCCATACCTAAAATTTCAGCCGCAAGGCCTGGATCGTAGCTTATGTCAGCCTTTACGCTCTCGACGGCAGCTTCTAGCGTGCCGCAGTCGGTATAGTCATAATCACCCCCATCGAGGGACTGCCGTATAAAGAGAGCGGGAGCGTCGTCTCGAATGCGAAAAATTTTTCCTTTTGGGGTCTCTGCTGCTTTAAAAACTGTCATAAATCTCTCCGTTTTTGTTGTTACTATTCTTTGTCCATCCAAGCATCGGGCGCTTCATTTTCCCAAAAAAGTTTTTTCTCGTTGTGTGTTCCAATTTTGGACCAGAATCTCTGATATTCCCTAACGATTCGCGTGACGTGGCTGTCGATATCCGTGTAAATTTGGCGTTTCAACCCCTCTATTTCTTCGGCGGTCATGTCTTTTATAGAATTTCCAATGCCAGATAAAATTGTTTCGGCAATACGCGGGTCCGTAATGACCTCACAGTAGCGTTCATAACATTGGAGCTCCTCCAAGCTCATTTGCGGCATATAAACGGCCTCCACTATCCTGCGCGCGTAGCTCTCCGTGATCCCCCTCTCAATTCTATTTTCGTAATCTTCGCCAAACACTCTCTTGCGTGCGTTGGACATTTTTTCTTCTTTTGACGATTTGTTTAATCCAAGTAACAGGCTTGACATGATGTTCTCCGTGTTTTGTTGTTTTGATGGGGAGATAATAGCACGGCCGAATCTTACCAGTCAATATGTTTTTTATCATAATGATATAATAAATATTATTTAACATAATGTGATATGTAAACTTATAGACCTGCTAAGTTATTGATATTTTGCGGTTATATAGGGCACTTGATTTTATTGACGAAAATTGATACCCTTACTATATTAATAATATATATTACTATTGATCGAGAGAAAAAATGAACGAATACGGCGAATACGTAGTACAAAGAAAAGCAGATAAAGAAACAATCGATAAAGCATTCGCCGGACTTCCAGAAGCTCTGTCACAAGGCGAAACACTCTCCGCATATGCGCGCAGATGTGGAGTATCTTATAGCGTATTATACGCAAGACTTGAAAAAGCTGGAAAAGAGACTAAGGAAGAATTCGCTCGTGCAAGGCAGGCTGGATTCGATAAAATAGCCGATGATTGCCTTGCTATCGCTGACACTAAGCCAGAACGAATTGATGGTAAAATGGATGCAGCTGAAATAGCTTGGAGAAAAAACCAAATTTATACAAGAATGCAATTATTGGCTAAATGGAATCCAAAGAAATACGGTGATAAAGTAACGCTTACAGGCGATGAAGATGCTCCTATACACCATAAGATAGATGTGAATTTTGTCTGATTCCGTAAAGATAGTAATACCTAAAGCCTACGAAGAACTCTTTAAGCCTCATAGATATAAAGTATATTATGGGGGAAGAGGTGGCGCTAAATCACATAATTTTGCCAGAGCGATTATAATAAAATCTATGCAGGCACCCACGCGTGTGCTTTGCGCTCGCGAGCTTCAGAACTCAATCTCAGACTCTGTGCATCGACTCTTTAGCGATATAATCGAGCAGTATAATCTCAAAGGATTTTTCACCGTCCAAAATGCCGTGATAAAAAGTAAAAATGGCGGTGAAATCATATTTAAAGGACTGAGGCATAACTCAACTGAAATCAAATCAACTGAGGGTGTTGATATATGCTGGGTGGAAGAAGCGGAGAAAGTATCGGATCTATCATGGGAATCTCTCATTCCTACTATCCGTAAGCCAAATTCGGAAATATGGATAAGCTTCAATACTAAATCCGTTAATGATCCTACGTATCAACGCTTTATAGCTCGCCAATCTCCTGATGTGTATGTGCGTAAAGTATCTTGGGCTGATAATCCATTCTTTCCGGAGGTGCTCAACAAAGAAAGATTGCGCCTGAAGAATGATGACTTCGAGGCGTATCAGCACGTTTGGGAAGGAGAGCCAGACACAAGGCGCTCAGGATCTGTCTATGCGGCACTGATAGATAAAGCGAGAGCGGATGGTCGCATCATACCAATCAGCTACAAGCCTGGTGTGCCCGTAACTGTAGCTTGGGACTTGGGTAAAAAGCACGCTACTTGCATTTGGTTCGCTCAAGTGGTCGGGCGAGAAGTCAGAATCTTTGATTACCATGAAGCTACTGGTAACGACGCTGACATTGAAAAGCTTGCTCGCGTAATACTGGAGAAAGATTATCTCTATGAATGCAACTGGCTCCCCCACGATGGAAAGCATGAGCGATTGGGGATGAAGGGAAGTATATCGGATCAACTTAAAGCAGCTGGTGTAAAAAATAAGATCCTACCAAGCTTGAGCATCGAAGCTGGCATATCCAAGGCGAAGAATTTGCTTAAAGAAGCGTACATAGATTCCGTAAAAACAAAGCCTGGAGTGCATGCGCTGGAGCATTATCATTACGAGTATGATGAAAATAGGCAGTGCTTTAAAACATCGCCTTATGATGATTGGTCTGCTGATGCGGCAGATGCATTGAGGTATCTAGCAATCGCTCTTGATAAAAGAGTTGAGCCAACGCAAGCTTATGCAAGGCCAATAACCAAGCCGGTACAATGGAGCGTGTTTTGAGCGTCGAGCGCTACACTGACTCACAAACTTGGTATGTGATCTTCGATAAGACTCACAGGGGCAATAAGTGGTGGGAATGGTTTTTGCACCGAGACTTTCAGCATGTTCATGCGGTTAGAGAGTTGGGCGATTCAACGCTCATGGTTAACAGCTTTTTGCATTGCATGGCGATAAGGCAATACCCATGCAGTATTTTTAGTTTTATCCAGCAAGAACTCGCGCAAGATCCGACAGCTGTTTTGATGTTTACAGTGCATTATGGCGCTCACTATAAGCCGATGCCTTTCGATATGCTCTCGTGTGTGAGTGTGATTAAACGCCTACTGTGCGTTAGGAGTAGATTGATTACGCCTAAGCAGCTTTATCATGAGCTAGTGCGTGCAGGCGCTACGGTTATTAAGCCCTATTGTGTGGTGTAAGTATCTGTGTTATGAGCCGTTGAAATTATAAATCTTAAAATATTAGGGAGTTGCTATGTCAGGTCGCGAATTATCGGTAAAAAGTTTTACGGAATTAGATACATTGTCAGGCGCTAGTGTTGATAGTGCCGCAGATTATTATGCTGTCTTTGATGCGAGCGCTGGTAAAGTTAAGCGTGTACTAGCAGGCGGTGGAGCTTTTGGAGATCCAAGAGTTGATTGCACCGCATCAACACTGACAGTTACTCGCGCAGATCACGCCCGCAAAGTTATCACGCTTAATCGCGCTGCTGGTATTGCAGTAACTCTTCCTGATGCTACCGGCACAGGTGAGCGCTATGAATTCATTATTGGCACAACGGTTACAAGCAATAGCACAACCATCAAAGTGCCTGATTCTAGCAATATCATGTGTGGGGTAGCCATTATGGCTGCTGATGGTGGCAGCACATCTAATGCGTGGGAAACTGCGGCTGATACCGACACCATCACTTTTGATGGTTCTACGACTGGTGGTATTAAAGGCGATAGAGTTGTGTTGACGGATATTGCTGCTGATACTTGGCAGGTTAATATCTTTGGCGCATCTACCGGCACTGAAGCTACACCATTTAGTGCTACGGTATAATCATGGGATCTGTTTTTTCGAAACCCAAAATGCCTGACACTTCGGCGCAGACTGCGTTGCTGGCAAAGCAAGAGGCTGAACTTAAAGCCCGTGAGAGCGAGACAGCTAAGCGTCAAGCTGCTGCAATGCGGGCGCGTAAGGGCAGAAGAGCGGCCTCGCTTATTACTGGTAATAATGAAACTGGCGTAACGAGGACGACACTTGGCTAAAACTTACAAAAATAAGTATTATGACATTGAGCGCAGAGAATGGCTTTTCGAGGCCATTATTCACCTTGATGGCCCAGTAACTGAATTGCCAATACCATTTAAACTGGCAGAAATGGGGAGGGCGTGTAAATTTACTTGGTGTTACAAAGAAGACTCTAGGGAGAATGATAAAGATTTTTCCGAGAGAGTTAATAAGGCATTAAGTGAATTAACTGGTGAGGTTGTGAGTGGCTAAACTAGATCCCAAGAAACTGATTGAGCGTGCGGGGAAAGCGTTTTCTGATAGGGACGCTAACCGTAATCTGTATGATGATTGCTATGAGCTTTACAGCCCATACCGCAACACGCTTACTAACCAGGGGAAGAGCTTTAATAAGCCGACTCGCCAGTATGACTCTACTGGTCAGATAAGTGCAGCTAAATTTGTTAGTACGATTCAGAGTGAATTTACTCCTCCATTTATGCAGTGGAGTCAGTTAAAGGCTGGGCCTGGTATTCCTGAGGATAAGCGTGATGACTTGAATCTCGCGCTAGAAAAGATCACTGAGGTTTTCTTTAGCTACCTTAACTCAAGTAATTTCACACTTGCAGCGAGTGAGATGTATTTTGAATGGGGTATTGGTACTGGTGCCTTGTGGTTATACGAAGGTGATGAGCAGCATCCATTTAACTTTGTGGCATCTCCAATATCTGAGATGGGATTAGCTGAAGGTAAGCATGGCACGATTGACTTTAGGGTAAGGAAGACAAGCGTTAAAGGCTCTCTAATTAAAGAAATGTGGCCTAAGGCTAAAGAGCCTAGGGATGAGGAGATACGCAGGAATCCTGAGAAAGAAGTCGAGATACATGAGTGCTTCTACTACGATTATGAAGAGTTCACTTGGCGTTATGATGTAATTGTTGGTGGTGATGATTGTATTTTCTACACCACTCACACTGAGGAGATTTGTTTCACTCCGAGGTGGTTAAAGATTCCGGGTAATCCTTATGGGATAGGGCCATTCATAATGGCTCTT
>OGVO01000006.1_pt1 | contig 36808 bp, 63 predicted proteins | sample 1575771 | NCBI WGS metagenome assembly OGVO01 (sample SAMN07581527, study PRJEB24739) | freshwater metagenome | place: Singapore | collected 2015-01 | reverse complement strand
ATCGTTTGCAATTAGTATGGGTTGTAAATGATCGTGGCCCGGTTGAGGAGGATATTCAGAAGGCCTATGACCAAGAGAATGCTGGGTTTTACATTATTCCCGCTCCCGATCCAAAAAATGAGGCTGGTTGGCAAGCTTGGTTAAATACTCAAAATCTAGGCCAAGGCATTGCTCTGATTGATCCGAGTGGTGAGAAGATGATGGTCTTCCCCGACAAAACCAGCTCGAGTGACTTTGTGAAGATTCGTAAAGATATTGAGCGTCTTCTCAAGTTAAATCGCAAGGGTGAGAAGATATGATGTCTGAAATGGCTCTAATGGTTTTAGAGCTTGCCGGAATCGCCCTCCTGATCGCTGGCTTACCGTTGGCATTCCTTTATTTTAAAAAAGGAATGGGGCTATTTCAAAAGCTCAATTGGACCATCGTTTTTCTAACCTTTGACCTGATTTTGTTTGGTGCATTTACTCGTTTAAGTGATTCTGGTTTAGGTTGCCCAGATTGGCCGGGTTGCTATGGCACATCCAATCCCTTTCGTGCCATTGAAGAAATTCGGGCGGCAGAAGCTGCAATGCCAACAGGCCCGGTGACGGTTTTTAAAGCATGGGTTGAGATGATTCATCGCTATTTGGCAATGAGCGTTGGGTTTTTAATCATTATTCAAGTCATCATGGCATTTAAGCAGCCCAGCGCAGGCCGTTCCTTAGCAATTAGAGGCAGTTTGTTTTTGCTGGTCTTGGTTTGTTTGCAGGGTGCATTTGGAGCCTGGACCGTGACCCTCAAGCTTCAACCAATCATTGTGAGCATGCATCTCATTTTGGCATTGATATTATTTGCCAGCATGGTCTGGTTCGCGCAACGTAATGATGCTCGCTATTCAAGTGATTCCAGGACGATCTCAAGCCTATCTGGTGGTCTTGTACTCATTGCTATCGTTGCGCTCTTTGCTCAAATTTTTCTAGGGGCGTGGGTTAGTACCAACTATGCTGTTTTGGCTTGCCCTGATTTTCCAACTTGTATGGGTGTTTGGTATCCCAATATGGATTGGCAAAATGCATTTTTCTTATGGCGCGATTTGGGTGAGGCTAAATCCGGTGAGATGATCCCGATGGCAGCATTAGTCACAATCCACTGGACCCATCGCGTTGGGGCTATTTTTGCCTCCGCCGTTTTACTCTTCGTTGCTATAAAAGTCATTCGATATCCGGAGCCAAAGGTTCAATTTTGGGGGAAAGCCATCATTGCACTGCTTGCATTGCAAATCGTAACCGGTATATCCAATGTAGTCTTTCAATGGCCATTAGTGGCTGCCTTATTGCATACCGGTGGTGCGGCAGCTATTTTGTTTTGCTTGGTGCGTTTAAGTGCGTGGAGTAATAACTATTTTTTATCCGGTAATCCGCACCAGCGAGGGATTGCATGAGCACTGATTTTGTTCGCCCCCCCATGCCTCGCTGGAGACAGTACTGGGTACTAACTAAGCCAAGAGTCACTCAGCTCGCGGTATTTTGCGCCATTATTGGCATGTTTTTAGCGACCCCTGGGATGGTTCCCTGGTCGATATTAATTGGTGGATCGATTGGCATTTGGTTGCTAGCCGGTGCGGCATTTGCGGTGAACTGTCTGATAGAGCAAGCGGTTGATGCCAAAATGCGTCGAACCGCATGGCGCCCCTCAGCAACGGGCGAGATTACCCCTTGGCAAATTATTATTTTCTCTTGCATTTTGGGGGCCGCAGGGATGGCAGTTCTTTGGATTTACACCAATCCCCTCACGATGTGGCTTACCTTTGCAACCTTTGTGGGGTATGCCGTTATTTATACCTGGTTCTTAAAGCCGGCAACCCCGCAAAATATCGTGATTGGTGGGCTTTCTGGAGCCATGCCACCCGCATTAGGTTGGGTAGCCGTTACTAATCAATTATCGGCAGAAGCCTGGTTATTGGTGCTCATCATTTTTGTGTGGACCCCACCGCATTTCTGGGCATTGGCACTTTATCGACCCGAAGATTATGTTCAGGCAGGCTTGCCAATGTTGCCAGTCACTCATGGTGAGCGATTTACCTTACTCAATATTTTGCTCTATACGCTCATTTTATTGGCAGCCTCGATTCTTCCATATGTCTATGGAATGAGTGGCTTATTCTATTTGGTTTGCGCCCTGATTCTTAGCGGTATTTTTGTGATGTATGCAATCCGCCTCTATCAACACTATAGCGATCAATTAGCTCGTAAGACATTTAAGTATTCAATTAGTTATTTAGCTTTATTGTTTGCTGCTATTTTGATCGATCATTACTTATAGCTCATGAAAAAACTAGTTCTTTTATTTACCGTGTTTATGTTGGCAGCTTGTTCAAAGCCTAGCTTTGTTTCTTCTCAGCATCACCTACACGAGCAATGTCGTTGGTCCGGAATGGTCGGAGATATGCCAAAGCTGCATACTCAGGATCGAGAACCAATGCATCACGAGTCCGCATAAAGCGATTTGGAACAATCTGCAATACACCAAAGTCGGACTGATAAAGATCAGCACCAGCTAGGATAGTTGCTTGACCGCTTGTAGGCACTTGATAGCGTTGTGCTGCCAAACCTGTGAAGCCAGATACAACTTGCTTCTGAGCGGGGCTAACAAACAATGCTGATGGTGTGCCACCACTTGCGAACACTTTAGCGACAACATCCTTGAGGAATGTCTCGGTAAATGCACGAGTTGTGCCATCTGTGCGAGTTGATACACCGATGGTTGTAGGATCAGCACCTGCTGTTGTTCCAGAACCTTTGTTGGTGTTTGTCTTGATGTAAGAGAGCAAAGAACCCATCTTACGAGCAGACGAACCAGACGAACCAGCAGCTTGACCTTGGTTAGCTGTGATGATTGTCTCGATGTCTCGCTTGATCTCAGCAGAGGCTTTAGCCAACTGATAAGCCATCTCAGACTTACGACCAGCAAGGTCAGAAGCCAAGAGAGTGCCAGAAACCATAACAGTCTTACCTACGATCTGTGTCAGGTTGCCAAGACGAGTTGTTGGGGTAATGCTGGCTTCTGTAGCCGATGCACCTTCAACTAAAGCATTAGCTGTAGTTGCTGCTGCAAGGCTGTCTGTCTGCCATTCGTGATTGATAGATGTCGCTTTGGTTTTGCCAATAGATGACATGATTGGGGTGTCTGTTGGGCTGATGTCATAGATAACATCTGTTAAGTCCTCACGAGCACCGATTGCTGTATAGCGATCATAAGCTGCCATTTTTTAATTCCTTTATAAAAATCGTTCAAATAATCGAGCTGCATCCTTTTTATTGCCAGATTGGCGCAGGCGAGCTCTCTCTTTTTTTACTGCTTCATTCTCAGAACTCTGCGGATTAGATGTTCCTGGTCTGATAGTCTTTGGTGCGGTAGCTACCTTTTTAGTGGCTGCTCCTTTATTAGCCATCAACTTATCATATTGCGCTGCTTTATAGAGGGCTAATACAGCACGACTGTCGTAAACCTGAGAAAGTTCTTGGTCAGTAAATCCGATTGACTTCGCATAATTACGGATGTCTCTGCGGACTACTTCTGCCTTTACATCATCCTTGAACTCAGGGATTGCTTCCATGAGCTTTGCCTGTTCGCCTTGGATGTGCTTTTGTAGAAGTGCTTGCTGATGGGCTGCTTGTTCTTGTTGAACTCGCTGTCTCTCGGCTTGCACCGCCTGTAACTGTTTCTCTCTCTCTACCTTCTCTGCCATTGCAACAGCATAGGCTATTGGATCTTCTGTCTTTAAGGCAGATAAGTCCTCACCTTGTGCTTGCTGTTGAAGTAATTGTTCAATGACTTGGAGTCGTTGAGCATAGGTTTCTCTTGTCTTTGCTGCTTCCTCAATCTTTACTCGCTCGGCTTCTACTGCCTTGCGCTGTTCCGCTAAAGATTGGGTTTTCTTCTGATAGTCAGCAGTCCTACTGTAGCCATTCAGAAGCTCATCGAGGCTGACCTCTACTTCCTCACCAGAGACTTTAACTCGGTATCGGGGAGATTCCTCTACTTCTTCTTCCTGCTCCACAGCTTCTTCTGCACTTACATCTTGTTCCTCGAACTCTGAATCACCTACTAATTCGGTAATCGGTTGTTCACTAGCTTCTGGTTGGGCTTGCGCCTCCTCCGCTTGTGGTTCAAGAAAAGACATAAATGCATTAGCTGCACCTCTAACAGATGTATCTACACTCCCTTGTGGGTTGGTGTTTTCACTCATTTTTTACCTCTATGGTTGGTTATAAAACCTTAAATCGCTTCTTTTCAATTTCGCTGTTTTGGGCGATTGATTGAATAGAAGCATGAAACTCCTCTATGGCTCGCAGCTTGACTAAGGCTCTTTCTCTGCCTTCTACATCATGGTCTGCTGAACCAAAGATATAAGACTTATAGACATCTTTCTGGGCTTCTACAAGTCCAGTAAAGAAATCGTCTAATAGTAAATTTTTTGCTCTATCGCTTGGGCTCATCCAGGAATCCTGACATCTCCTGTAAGTTTAGCTCCGACTTGCGCTGCTTTCAACTGAGCCTCTGCTTGGAACTCTGCTGTCTTTAACTCTAGGTTTGCAGCAGCTTTCTCTCTCTCAAGCTGAATCTGTGCCTGTGCTTTGGCTTTAGCAATCTCAATATCATTGAGTGCCTTGGCTCGGTCTACTTCTATCTGTGCTTGTGTTTGTGCCATGAGAGCATCCATAGCAGGATTTGGCATCTGTTGCTGTGGTTGTGGCTGCGAGAGCATTTGGTCTAGCTCTGGTGGAATCTCTTTGAAGAACTCCATCGAGTCTTTGTATCCTGCTGCCTCGATAAACTTACCTAAAGTATTGCGATACTGACCCACAGATACTAATGGATTGGCAAAGCCTTGGGATGACAAGATTTGTTCTTGTTTTTGCATCACCATCGCTGCCATTGCCATCTTCTGATCTTGGCTGCCTGTGCCTAGACCGACATTGACTGTTACATCGTAGTTATTCTTCCACTCTCTCGGATCAATCGAGACATACTTGCCTCGCAGACGAATAACCCTTGGCTTGTCCTGATACTTGAGCAAAAGGTGAAAAATGCCTGCAAACAGGTCTTTAACACCTGTATCGGCAAAGATCCTAGCAATCATCTCAATGCGACCAGAGCCAGCTTGTTGCATCGCTGCAATTGCTGTAGCTGTGGTGTTTTGTAGAATATTAGGATCAATTCCTTGGCTTGTAGAAGTAACTCCTGACCGCTTCTGCAATACCTGATCCATATAATCAAGCATTGGGAATGACTGCGCTGCTGTGGCAGGAACTACCATTGGTGTAACTGCGCCTTGAGACTTGACTCGAACTACACCACCAGGAGCAGAGGTCAATAAGTCATCTAGGTTTACCTGACCATCTAAGGCTGTAACCCTAGGCATATTGGTCAAATAAAGATTGTCTAGGATCTGCCTTGTAATTGTAGACTTGATGAGCTGGATGTCCATTGCTCGGTCTGCAAGGCTCTGACCAAAGAACTTATGTGGCATTGGGATTGGGCAGATACTAGCAAAAGGAGCATGATCTGCTTCCTCATTGTCTAGGATTTGGTCTCCTGCATAGGTTACTTTGCGGAGTTCGGCAATACCATCGCCATCAAAGTCGGTGCGGATGTAGCACTCAAAGACTTCTACATCTTGCATAGTAAAGTCTAAGGTCTGTGTCTCATCGGGCATCTCGCCTTGGGTATATCGAGCCACTCTCTCAGGGGTGTATGTCAGATCATTGTAGGCTGGTAATTTGTCTACAACAGACTGCTCATAGCCCATTGCTACCAACTCACTTCTTGTCTTTGTTGTGCGGTGTGCACAGAACCGAGCATTGTTGATCTTCTTGTCTCGCTTGGCAATCAAGAACTCCTCTGGTGGCACATTCATCACACAGACTTTACCAACTTCTTTCTTCTTGCGGACTACAACATTGTAGGAAAGCACAGCAGGGATCGGCATACCCATTGGATCTACCGATGCAGGTGCAATCTCCTCTGTCTCTTGGCTGACTAACTCCATCTCGCCATCAGCAAATAGAAGTGTTAGTTCTTCTGCATTAAGACCTTTGTATTCCTCTTTGGTTGGTTCTTCTGCTTCTTCCCACCAGTATTTGACAATACCATTCTTTTGTAGAAGTGCATCCTTGAACCAATCATGGAGAATAATCACTCCATCATTGTCATTAAAGAATACATAGTTTGTGAGTTCTGTGGCTTGCTTAGCCATTTCCTCATCGCCTGGCATCCGAGGCTCGAACCGACCCAACTCATCTGAGCCAGCAAAGATTCGCATAAGTTGTGGCAATGCACCATCGACTACTTCGGCTACTTCGCCTGTAACAATCTTGCTACGACCTTCTACTTCATTGCCATACTCATAGCGGTTGTAGTAGTTGATAGCCTTGGTTCTCTGCTCGACTGTCTCAGTCTCTACATAGCCAATAGAATCTTCTATCTCCGCTTCGACAATAACTTTTAATTTTTGCTCATCCATTTCTATACGATCCATGAAGTTTTAACTGTTATTGGCTGATCCCAGGTGCTGTTTTGTTCCATTCCGATTGCCAAATACCTAAAGCTATCGCTACCATGCGATGCCCAATCATGTAGAGGCTTGTCAAAGAATACAGACCGCTTCTCATCATATTCTCGCCTGTAGTTCCTAAGACAATCTAATCCTTGCTTGACCTTTGGCATATTAAACCAACATCTAGGCAATAGTCTACGAACTGCTTGTATGCCATCATCTACAGAAAGTCTTGGCAGAACCCTGACATCTAGTCCTGATTCTCTCAATACTTCCAATCTGCTTTTGCCTGTGCCTAGCTCTCTTACTTCCACATCATGCGGTAGTAGTTGCTCTGCCTGATGCCAATGGTTGTCTTTTAGCCAATTGACATACCAATCAAGTCCTTGACCATGATTCTCTACATAGTCTAGCAGTCTTACTTCTTGCCATGTTACTTGTGCCACCCAGAGTGCTGTGCTGTCGCCCATGCCCAAATCCCAAGCTACATAAGTCCTACACAGATCATCTCTAGTGATCTCGCACAAACGACCTTTTTCTTCTAGCTCGTTGATTAGCTTTCCGTAGTAACTGCCTTCTACTGCTGCGTTGAACGAACACTCGAACTCTTGGTTGTATTTGTCCTCGCCCATCTCTTTTCGGGCTGCCCAGAGTTCATCATCGTCTATTAGCTTTGTCTCACTCGCCTTAAACTGTAGAGCCGACCATCCTTCTTCTTGGCTTGCTCTATCAAACAGTTCCTTGAAATGGTTGTTGCCTTTAGGAGTGCCGATAAACAAGCAGAACCCCTTTCGGTCTGCTAATGCAGGTCGAATGATCTCATTCCAAATCTTTGGGTTCTGGTCTCCGATCTCATCCAGAACTACCCCATCGAAATACTGTCCTCGGAGCGAATCTGGGTTGTCAGAACCATACAACTGGATTCGCCTACCTAAGAAATCTACCCTTAGTTCGGCTATGTTTGCTACTGCATCTAGCGGTCTTACAAAATGGGTTAAGTAATCCCATGCCACCCTCTTAGCCTGGCTATATGTCGGTGCTATGTAGGCATACCTAGGGTTTTGCTTGTTATTCTGCATCGCCCTCTTAATTAACTCATTGAGAGCTGCGACAGTCTTACCCATCCTTCGATGAGCTACACCAACCACAAAGCGGTGGCTATCCATCGCCTCATGGATCTTTAACTGAGGCTCTCTAGGCTTGTAGGGGATGACGACTCGCTTTACCTCATCGTCTGCGAACTCTACTTCTCCCAAGCGACCACCATCTTAAATGGCTCACCATCCGAGCCTGTAATATTGTTCTCGATTGGCAGTAATCTGCCATAGATCTTATAGAACTCGCCTTGGTTCTTAGGATCTGCTTTAGCCCAATTGACCATGCCTTCGACTCCACCTAAGTCCTCGAAAGCCCTAATGATGTTCTCTTTTGCTACTCTTGGGATCTTATTGGTTGATCCTTTTGGTCTGCCTGCTCCTGCTCTTAGACCACCATGAGATGATTTTTCTTGCTCTAAATTATCAAGATTTGTAGAGTTTTCCATTCCATTCCCTATGGGTTGATGGTTGATGATGTTGCTATTCTACAACAGATTTAGTCTAGTAGTCCTTTGCCAACTTCTAGAATTTTCATATCTTCTGGATCAAAGGGAACAAAGTTATATGTAGGTTTTTCTGTTTCTTTTCTACTTAATGCATCTTTGTATTTGATGCCTCTAACACCATAACCTTTTAGTGCATCTGAAACACCAACATCACCGCCATAATAGTCTGTTAATGTTTTATAGACCTGCCCACCAGAACTATTTGGAAAGAAACCTGCTGCCGATATTTCATCTGCATTGTCTAATGATCCAAATAGTGCCTCTAGGTCTTTGTCTCCTTTGGCTGCTGCTTTTGCTACAGCCTGCCTAATTTCTTTTGGTTGCTCTGATATTGGCTTATCCCAATCAAGCATTTTAGGTATTGCTTCATCAGCAACATCTACTTTATACATATATGCTTCTAAGTTCTCAGGCTTAGTTAGCTCTGGTTTGATGTATTTATCGAACATCTTTTGCTGGTCTTTAGATAGACCTTTTACTACAGAAGGCACATCTTGCATTAGATTAACTTGCGAAAGATTGCCTAAAACTCCTTGAAAATCCTCAATTTGTTCCTGGCTAAATTTATTTTTTTCAATAACATCTGCCCATCTTTGGCTAATTTCTTCATTCCAAGGTGTATCTACTCTTTTACCTTTATACATCAAAGGTGCTGACTCTACATCTGTAAATGCCTTGAAATACTCATTAGCTACTTTAGGATTTTGTGCAACATAACCTGCACCAACACCATAAGCCTGTGCTCCCTCGCCAGTTCCTACTTTAGATGGATCAAACTTTTCAAATTTATATGGGCTTGCATGATATGTCATGATTGGCTGTAGAAGTCCTTGGCTTGCCATATAGTTCTCTAGTGCCATTCCTGCCTTTGGTGCTACTGCTTTTGCTCCTGCTGCGACTGCTGGTGCTGCAAATGGTGTTGCTGCTCCAAGGTAAGCTAAAGGTTCACCTTGTTGATAGCCTTGTAGGTAAGCTGCTTGGTTGGGATCTAGCACAGACATATTCTGTCTTGCAGGAAGTCCATAAGCTGCCTCTGCTGTGCCTTGCATCTGTGGCAAAGTAGGAGCACCTAACAGTCCACTAAAGGCTGTAGGGTTTACGATTGCCCTAGCTGCTCTAGTAGGGATGTCTAACAAACCCTGTAGTTGGGCTTGTGCCAGATCTAATAGGCTTGCCATATATTCCTTTTAATGAACTGTAGGTTGTTTACCGATAAAGTAAATCTCATTACATCCTATTCTTTCTGATAGCTCTAGGATGAATTTGTAGATAATCTTTAGTTCTTCTGCTTTGTGGTTAAAAGACTCGAATCTTGTAGGGCAGTTGCTTAGTTCTACAACTGCGACATTGTTTACCACTTTACTTTGTCTGCCCAAAATGCCGCACTCAGCTTTCCCTTCGCTATGTTCTTAGCATGGCGAGCCTTAAATGACTTTCGCCTGGCTTTGTCTGCTTTTGACTCGCCTTTTCTTGCAGGGCTACCACTTACCCCTTGCTGACCAAATCGAATGGTCTTAACTTTATCGCCTTCCTTGGCGACTACGACATGGCTCTTGGTGGGGTGGTTCGGTGTCCGCTTTGGCTTATTGAAGCCTGCTACACCCATCCTCTCAATGATGGATGCTGCTTCTCTAACTTTCATTTCTTAAACCGAGCCGACTTACCAGCTTCGCTTAGTGCGATTGCAATCGCTTGCTTAGGGTTCTTTACGATCTTTTTGGACTTACCAGAGTGCAGTTTTCCTGCTTTGTATTCGCCCATTACTTTGCCGATCTTTTTCTCAGCTTTGGTCATTTTCATTTTTTTACTCCATAAAAGTATAGGTCATGAGTGCCTGAGTTTGTAGAGAATTGATGCTCTGAGAACATACCTTCTACATTGAAGTCTTGCTCGGTTAGGTTTCTATAGTAATCCCAACTAATAAGCGGTGCATCGGCAGGACTACAACGACTTGTGCCATGCTCAGGTCTGCCTGTTGTCGCGCAGGAGAATATGACTAAACCACCTACCTTAGTCATGCGGTGCATATTCTCAAAGGTTTCTTTCCAGTAAGGATTATGCTCAAAGCACTCACAGGAAATTGTGGTGTCATAGGTTTCGTCTGGATGATCTAGCTTTTGTCCTTCGCAGACTAAATCTACATCTTTGCCTTCGCCTACATCTACACCTAGGTAATCACAATCTACAAATAGGTCTCTGATTGTGCCATTGATATTTAGGCTACCAATCTCTAATACCTTTGCATTGCAGAAGTTTTCTGGAAATTTATTCCTGACTGACTCTACAAAATCAAACTGTTGTTTATGCGCCACACTACTTTTTCTTGGGCTTTGCTGTCTTAGCTGCCAACTTAAATGCTTTGGCTGTTGGAGCGCCTTTAGTGCCAGGCTTTCGCATTTTCTCGCCCGATCCTTCAGCTATGCGCTTTCGTTTAGCATGAATATTTGAGTATAGTCCTTGTTTCAATCTTCATACTCCTCATCTTCTTCCATTTCATCTTCTTCTTCTGCGCCCATAGGCTCAAAAGCCATGCAGCCATTATTTTCGCTACAAACAAAGTCAAATATAGCACAATGACCCATGCCTTTCCCAACTCCGCATTTGGTCATTTCTTCACCTGTCTCAAAATACTCACAGGCTTTACATTTGCCTTCGCCATCCTTGCGAGCACCATACTCGGCTGTCAGGATTGCCTTTTTCTTGTTGCCTTTGTTGATGTCTGCATCGACTGTAGATAAAGGGCAGCTAGATATATCGGACTCTAGTAAGCCACCTTCTTTCTTTTCGGCTTTCATTGGATCTTTACCCAAGAGACCGATCATGATGCTCATGCCCTTTTTTTCCATATCTCACCCATAAAAAATAGCCCTAAAAATAGGGCTATTGAAGAAGAATCACTAAATTTTGGGTGTAATAACCCAAGCAAATTATAAAGCATTTTTTAGCTTGTAAACCATTTTTTATGCAGTTCTGGCATATTTTCTTTAATCCATGCCTCGGCTTCCAGATGGTTCTTTGTGTGATCCATGCCGATGGTTTGGCTGCCGACATGGTGGACATAGGATCGGCTGACATAGTTTTGGTAGCCATTTTCCTTAATTTGTAGACATTGAATGTCATCGGAATACCAGTTAATCGGCTTGTAATCCACCCATTTGTCCTTGTGGATATAGGCAAAAAGAGGGGAAATAATATCTGTAGGAATTATTTTCCCTTCTTCCATATATCGGATGCCTTCTCGGTGCTTGAACTCTCGGATGTTTTGTAGACCTCGAACATAGTCTGACTTAGCCGATACCCAGCCAGTATCGCCTGGCAGAAGTTCTACATCCTCCATTAGTAGGCTGTAAGATGTTGGGGTCAGCACAATATCATCATTGGCTACGATTACATCGTCAAACCTAGCAAAGGCATAATTCACTACATAGTTGTAAGATTCGCCAAAGTTATTAAAGACATTTGATAGGTTTATGGTTTTGTGCCTATTAGCCTTTAGATTGCTCCCAGAGACGAAAACAATCACATCCTCTGGCACATACTGGTCAATGCTCGCCAACAGCACAGGAAGGCATTTAGCGGTCTTGGTGGCTATTACTATCGGAACATTTCGCACAGACAAACCTTTCATTCATCCCATTGTTGTAGATCTCGAAAATCCCATTCTCCGTTGTCTTTTGTAGATTGCACCTTGAGCATATCCGCATAGTCTTTACTTTTGGCTCTCTTGTCGAGCTGGTCTTGGAGTCTTTTTTTAGCATTTTGTAGATCGGTTTCAAACCGCTTGGGGGATATTCTGAGGTGATGGGCTAACTGGTTCTGGCTTGCATATGGGTGGCTCACATACCGAGCCTTAAGAATCTTTCTAAGCTCTAGTGGTAAACCCTTAACACAATCCTCAATTAGCTCTCCATCCTTATGGTCTGGCTCATAGTGCGGTTCTTCTGGTGCATATAGATTGCCTAGTTCTGGGATGTAATTCTTTTCAAATGATCGGCAGGTCGTCTCTGGTTGCGGAATGACGATGCCATAGGAAAGCCACCAAGCCCAGTTCTGTAGTCTCTCATCCAAATGGTCTTTTGCCATTAAGGAAATCCCTAATATATTGACTGTATAATTGTAAACAAAAAATCTGTATTATTTCAATATCTTAACAACCTGTAGAGATTATATGAAGAATCAGTTTGGGTATTATCTTTCCGACCAAGAGTTTGCCGATTTGTGGCAGAAGTTTCCTAGCCCTACATTGATGGCAAGAGAGACAAAAACAAGTGCTAGAGCCATATTAAACAGAAGGCGAACTGTAGAAGTTAGATTGGGGATAAAGCTAGAAGTTGGGGTTGATCTAAAGAGTGAGCATAATAACAAACTAAAGCAAGAAAGATTAGAAAGACTTAAAGCCAAGAATGAGGCTAAATTAGAGCAAGCACCAGTTTCAGTCAGAAGGGGAACACATCTTGATAAGGGTCGTATCATTGTTTTTAGCGATGCTCATTTTTACCCTGACGATACCACTACAGCTTATAAAGCTCTTATTAAGTTTATTGAACATTTCAAGCCGAATATTATTGTTAATAATGGCGACAGTTTTGATGGTGGTAGCATCTCTCGGTTTCCTCGCATTGGTTGGGATAAAAAACCTACTGTCCAAGAGGAGCTAGAGGCTAATAAGTTTTATCTTGGGGGCATTGAAAAAGTTAGACCAGCAGGAAGTCGATTGATCTGGTGTCTGGGAAATCACGATGCTCGCTTCGAAACTTTACTAGCAAATCATGCACCGCAATATGATGGAGTTCCTGGATTCCAACTAAAAGACCATTTCCCTCTATGGGAAGGATGTTGGTCATTCTGGGTCAATGACGATACTGTAATTAAACACAGGTTCAAAGGTGGTCGCTATGCTGGCTATAACAATGCTGTAGCAGCTCAGACGAATATCATCACAGGGCATACCCATGTCCTAGCCTGTCAGCCAATTACAGGCTATTCTAGGACTATCTGGGGTGTTCAGACAGGAACACTAGCCGAGCCAAATAATATGCAGTTTGCCGACTACACAGAAGATTCTCCTAAAGATTGGCGATCTGGATTTGTCATGCTTTCTTGGGATCGAGGCAAAATGCTGATGCCTGAGATGATCCAGGTCTGTGGTGAGGATGAGGTTGAGTTTAGAGGCGAAATCTTAAAGGTGTAATTGTGCATTTATCTCCTGCCATACTGAAAAATCTGTATAGCACAATCTACTGTTGCCACCCATTTACTCGGTGGAAAATGCCTCTACCAGAGGAGATAAAGTTTGAGGTCATACAAGACAAGGCTGCTTATGGCTACTATATGTATGACGAAGGTGGCGAATATGCCCACACAATACAGATCAGTTCAGCTATTTGCGGACACTTCTCAACTCTGCTCAGAACGATGTGCCATGAGGCTATCCATATGAGCAGATGGGCAAATGCTAGGGAAAGATGGAATCACCATGACAAAGAGTTTAGGAGAAGGTGCAAACTTGTAGGCGATGAGTTTGGGCTAGATCCTTTAGAATTGTAATGGTGCTGGTTGTCGGATTCGAACTGACGACCTACTGCTTACAAGGCAGTTGCTCTACCAACTGAGCTAAACCAGCTTTACTTCCAAATATCCTCTTTCAAAAAGTTCTCCGATGGTTTTCCGATGTGCACTCTCCCACATCTCAACCCTTGCGACTTTCGAGAGTTTGCTTCCCTGATCGACTTCCGAGTGGCAGCGATAACACAGGGTCGCAATACGATAATCATGCGATTTAATTCCCTTACCTTTACCATCGAGAAGCTGATTGGAATGGGCTGCGACACAAGTTCCATCTTCTATACCGCAATGCTGACAAGGTATTAGTCTAGCAACTTCTAGCAGTTTTTTGTTTCTATACATTTATCGCCTTGGTATAGGCTTGTATTCGCTTAGACACTACAACTAGCTCCTCAGATGCCAACAAAGCCTGTTTTAGGTCTTTCTTTAGCATACAGTCATGATATTCTTTTTCTAGTTTCTTTAGTCTTAATACAAGCTCTGCATAATCAATCATTTTGTTTTCCTATTACTTTTACTTTTTTAATGGCAATTTTTGGAATATACATAATGTGATCTACACTATCTGATGTAGATGCACTTGAGGCAACCTTAATACAATCCTTGTTATATCCAAGAAAAAAACCAGCAGTCCAGCATTGAGCAATGTGATCGTCTTCAATTACTGAATCAGTATCTGTCCATTTACCAATTCCAGATGAATCTACCCAATAAACTAAAACAATATCCCATGGTTTCATTTAATGCCATGCCTTTCTTCTATTGCTTTAGCAAACCTGTGCATAACTCCATTAGTATTTCCACCATCGTTCCAAATTTGATTAAATATTTTTATTATTTCTTCATTACTTAATCGCTTTGTTTGTGGTGCAAGGCTTTCAATCTCATTCTCTGCAAGATTCCAAGCAAACTTGATTCGCTTCAATTCCTTTTCCAACTCCGCTATTCTGTCTGCTTGTTGTTTAATTAAATTACCTTGCGATACCAAAGTCGCTTGTATTATTTCTAATTCGTATGCTGTCATTAGTGGTTTCCTTCTAAGTTTGTTTTTTTCTCTAATTCTGCTCTGAGCATAACATTTTCTTCTCTAGTTTTCTTTAGCAAGTGCGACAGAAAATGAGCAGTTTTTAGTAGCTCGGTATACTTCTTTTGGTATAAATCGTAATTTGTAGAGTCCATTATTTTGCACCAATCTTGATGGAAATGTAAACAATGAGAAACACTATCAATCCCCAGATATAGACAAAATCACTATCGAGCATTGTTGTCTATCGCCCTGTTAGTTGCTTCTTGGCTTCTCCAGATCTCTACTTTTAACTGAGCTGCGGTAAGCATCCATTTTAATTTTTCCTCTGCTTCTACCGCCTCTTTTAAGCCATCTAAGACACCAATATACTCTGGATGAGCATATGCTTCGGCTTCTGCTCCAGATATTGTTGAAGCCTTTGCTGTAGCCATCAGAATGCTTTTCTTAGACCGCAAGAAGTTCTCTAAGTAAACCCTTTCTGCTTTCGCCTTGGCGAACTCAGCACTATGTTTCATAATGTATTCGACTGCTCTGCCTGGATCTATATCCATTATTTATTTTCTTCCAATAAATTAAATATTGCATAATAAATTTCATTGCAAGCATCAAGCCATCCATCCATATAAGTATCTTCATATGCTTTATATGGTGGGTTTTTATCTTGTCTAAATTCTTCAACAATTTCTAGTATTTTTTCTATATCCATTTGTCTTTCTCCCCTCTGTTACCCTTTTGCCATTGATCTGCAAAGTCTTTTAGTAATTCACTATCAAGATTGTATTTTGATAGATATTCCCTAAACTTCTGCAAACCCCACTCTGCTCTCCATTTACACAGTTGTCTTACTGCACAGCGATGCTTGTATTTTTGAAAGCCATTGTTCATAAATTCTACTAGCTATTTGTGCTGTCATAACTGGTGGAACAGACATTCCTATTAAATATTCTGGTTTATTGTTCAAAAAATTGTAATCATGCGGATATGTTCCACAATCACATAATTCATTTTTGTTTCTATTTCTTTTTTTGTCGAATAAAACACATTGCTCGCCACCTGTAATTGTATTTGCAACTTTATTTTTATACAAAAATTTTGCATTAAATCGACTTAAAATATTTCTTTCCCTTAAAGATATATCAGACAAGTCTGTATCTCCAGGCATTCTTTTTTCCCAAAGATTTCCATCTAATTCTGACAATGTAATACTATTATCACTTTCATCAATTATTTGACCCCAAGTAATTGGTTTTTCATCAAAAGTTATATCAATATAAGGTGCAATAGTAAACATATCTACTGACTCTAAAAATGGTTCTGCAATATCTTTTCTTAATGCCAAAAAGAAAACTCTTTCTCTTTTTTGTGGAACTCCCATTGTAGAAGAATCAAATAACCAATAATTTACAAAATAACCAGCCTCATCAAATGATTCTAATATTTTTAGAACATAAGACTTTGCCTCTCCAAGCAACAATCCTTTTACATTTTCAGCAACAACTACTTTTGGTTGAAGTTTTTTTGCAAGGTCTATAAAGTCAAAAAATAAAGTGTCTAATACTTGTTCTGCCTGTCCTTCTCTAAACTTCTTTTCTTTACCCCAATCTGCCTCTCTACTACCTGCCATAGAAAAACTTGAGCATGGTGGAGATCCATCCAAAATGTCTAAATCATATAATTCTTCTGGCAGGTCATCTCTAAGTTTGAATGTTTGAATTGGCTCTACAAAACAATATTTAGGATCGTGGTTTACTTTGTAGGCTTCTGCCATTTTTAGATCAATCTCATTACACCCAAGAACATCAAAACCAGCTAATTTGTAACCCATAGTAGACCCTCCACCACAAGCAAAACAACTAAAAACCTTGCCTTTATCTTTAGTAAATTTTGTATCTTTCAAATTCCATCTATATGGAAACTTATGATTGTTCATACATTAACCCCGGATGAACTCATCTTGGCTGAGATCCTAGTCCTAAATTGGGCAAAAGACTCTCCTGCATATGGGTTCAATCCTAGTTCTCTACCTTTAGCTAATGTCAGTTCGTCTGATGAATACCAAGGCAATGGTGGCTTTTTGTTCTCTTTCTGCTCAATTACAAGCTCATCCTCAAACCTCTCCTGATTTAGCCAGGTAGATGCATGAGGAATGAACTCCCAATCAGTTCCTTTTGCTACCCAGTATTTTCGATGCTCTACTATTGCTTCTAGTGCCTTTTGTTTGTTTTCCTGACTTAGTTTTTCCCAAGACCTTTTTGCTGATAGACGACCAACTTTACGAGGGTAGAGACTCCAAAATTCATCAAAATTAGCCATGATGTGCAAACTCTCCATGATACTTTTCTCTTGCTTCCATCATAACCAATTCTGCTAATTCTAAATCATCAAACAATCCTAATGATTTTCTTTTGCCATCAATGCATATTCTAGCCCACCATTTATTTGTTTGTTTATGCAAATGAACACCTTTTACACCGCTTGTGTTATCTGACTTTTTTCTTGCATACAAAGTATTTTTAGATTGATTTGCTGCTCTTAAATTTTCTATTTTGTTGTTGTGTTTATTGCCATCAATGTGATCCACAACTTTAGGCAAATACCCATAATGCATTAAAAATATAATTCGATGCTGACAATATATTTTGTAGTTAATCTCTACTTTACAATACCCAGATTTTTGTTTCCAACCAGCTTTTTTGTTTGTATCTTTATAAAACAATAAACCATCTTTGTAATAAAAGATGTTATGTAAATTTATATCTAATAATGTAAAATCTTTTGCAGCCATAGCAACTCCTATCTAGTTGTGGTGGTTAGAGACCCCATTGGTTTTAGCGAACCTTTGGGGTTTCGTTTATTTTACTACTTTTTTCCTTTTTGGCTTTATTTTTGGAACTGCTGCCAAAATTGCTCGAACATTATTTTTCCTTTCCCTTAACCCTACTGCTTCTTCCATAATTGCATCAAAACCTGCTTGCAACATAAACTTTAGCCCTGCCTTGTTCATATCAACAAGGCACTCTGCCGATCCATCTGGCAACTCTTTAACTATCTTGACTTGGATCTTCATCTAACCACACCTTGATATTGTTATTAAAGTCTGCTTTCATTAGAACAGGCTTATTTAAGCAATCTAACATTTTATACAAAGTATCTTTTATTTCATCGGTAGTTTCCCCTACAACTCCAACACCTCTAGCTGTGTAGAGATAAGGCTGATGGTCTTTGTCATAAAAAACCTCACAAATCTCTACCCATGATTCCCCATTGTTTTCTTCTGTAAAGTCTACCACTCTGTGATTCCAATGCATATCAAAACCATTTAGAAAGTTCGTAAGAGATGTATAAAACACATCCCAAAAAATACATTGCTACTGCTGCTGCCTCTACCAAGATCAATGGTATATCCCTTTGGTATATACCAGCAAGAGTCCATAAACCGCTACCAATCAAACTTAGGAATATGTTTGCAGGATAGATATTGACAGAAGTAAGCCCAATCCCTATGAGACAGAGTATTGTGCCGATCCATTTTATCAAAATCATTTAATCCCATGCCTTTCTTCTATTGCTCTAGCAAAACGAATACCTGCGATTTTTTCATTTTCAGAATAAACATCAGGATTCACCATGCACCTAATTATTTCCTCATCACTTAATGGCTTTGTTTGTTTTATTACAGGGTCATAAACTAGTCCACCACAAGTCGCACAGACTTTGCCATCCTTTTCCAACTCCGCTATTCTGTCTGCTTGTTGTTTAATTATTTCTTCAAGTGTTGGCGGTGAATATGCTTGTTGTGCTTTTGCTAATTCGTATGCTGTCATTTAATCACCTCCGCATCTTTAAGTTCGCCTGTTTCACCATCAAAAGTTAGTTTTAGATTTGGGGGGTTTCTAGTTAAGTCCTCGTAAGCACCATAAAGACCATATGTCCAAGCATTAGCGTACTTAACAACATCAGGCTTTTCAGGCTTGATGCGGTATTCAACATCATCATCCCAATGTGGTTTATGTATATAAACCCAATGCCATTCACTCACTTTCATTTCAATTTCAGCACCATCAGCCCATGCCTTGATTAGTTCTGCGTGTTTATGTGGTTTCATTTAATTCCATGCCTCCTTCTTCTTTGTGCGGTTGCTCGATTGTTTCTTTGAACTGCCATACCAAGCTCTTTAGTTTTTTCATCGTAAAGCCAAATAACATCATGGACTAACCCACAATCACAACAAGCCAGTCTATACAGTTCACCTAAAGGCACAACAAAACCTTCTCCATCAGTTCTTTGTATGTATCGAGTCATTTCTCTTGTGCCTTTCTTAATAAAAATTTAGCAAAGTTTTCAAGTTGAAATAATTGAATTTCAAACTTTTCAATGGAATCAGCATCAGGGTGAATATTAAAATATCCTTTTGTAAAAAAACTAATTTCATCATCTGTTAATTTTGTATTGTTCATTTAATCCCATGCCTTTCTAAATGCTTCTTTCCATCGTTGTAGTTGCTCTTGTTTCCATTCAGTACGCAAATCAAAATCAAACCTCAACACACCTTCGTCTGTTTCACAGTAGTAGTCAAATGCTTTATTCAAAACCTCATCACTTAATGGCTTTGTTTGTGGTGTGGTGTAAAGTGGAATATCATCTTCCCACACTTTCACAGGACTAAACTTTGTAGGAATATTGTCTTTGTGGTGCATCTGCATCCAAGCTACAGGCTCACCTTGCTTTTCCAACTCCGCTATTCGGTCTGCTTGTTGGCGAAGCATAGTGGCGGCTTCTTCATGGTATGTATCCATAAAACTTAGATATAGTTTTTCTGCTAATTCGTATGCTGTCATATTTCCCCCATATATGTAGAGAATACTCTTTATCTACAAAAATATCTACTAAGTAGTTTCCCTATAACCTATAGGTGTAGTTTAAGTAGATTTTTATAACTTATGACTCATAAATGTTACCTTATCTCGGAATAAAGACTCATTATTGTTACATTATAAAAATGTGCAGTATGTTACACATTTTGCAACATACTGTTTGCTTGTTAAAAGACAATAAAACGACCAACATCACCTCGGTGATGATTTCTACAAGTGATGTATCCTGTTGCAAAATCTGAGTATCTAGCTTGTCCCAAAATACTCGGCTATCGCAGGTGTCGACCCTCGCTGTCTGCCACTTACTCGCAGACCCTCTAGCCCATCTAGCATTTTTCTATAGCGAATTGCTTTTTCCGCTTGTCTGATCGCAAAAGAAAAACCCCAATAGTCTTAGGTGGGGTATGTCCCTTGGCATGGGCAACTGTCGACAGATGGAAAGCAGATTTCTCGCTGACTGTCTACAACTACACATACCCCGCCTAAAAATACTGGGGTTGTAACTGCTTTCCGAGTCTTGGTTGCCACACCAGACGATTCTATTATAAACCAATTTATACCACTCCCATCTATGGGACTCCCATCCATGGGAGAGGTTAAAACTCAAACTCTTTGTAGTCGTATCTCCCATTCGGTTTTTTATACCACCCGATAACCAAGATTCGCCAACCAGATTTTATGATTTCTGGCAACATAGGTGATTCGCTTATTTTTTTTATTCTTGTAGACATATTGGATTTTGAGGTGAGCTGGATTGCAATTGTCTCGCCTTGCCCAATAGCCAATATGTCGAAAATACCAAATAGGTCTTTTTTCCGCCTTGTAAAGGCATTGTAGGATTCGACTGTATCGCATTGATACCCTCTTTCCTCCATCAAGGCGATGGTTCGTTGGTTAAGACTAGGCAAGATCCTCAGGACTAATCCTGCCCTCAGATGCCACAATAATCGCCTTATGGTGCTTTTTAGGGATGCTGTTCCGCATAGACCAAGCATAGACAGTTACATACTTCATGCCTAGTTTCTCGGCTATATCCTTGTAGCTGCCAAATACTTCTAGCAGTTTGTCAAAGTGTTGTTTTTGTGCAACAGTATCCATACCTTCTCCTTTTGTAGATCTTTGATTCTACACCTAAACAGTATAAATCTACATATTAGGGAAAGTCCCTAGTAAATATTCTACAAATATTCTACAAATGGTGTATTCTACATTTGTGGTTTATTTATAGGGGGAAATTATGAAAGACTACAAAGGCGAATTAAAAGATATATTGGTAGGTGCAGTTGCAGCTCTACTGATGTTCGGTATTCCAATGGCAGTATATGTTTACAAGACTGGGGGGATTTCATGAATAAGTATGACTATTGGTTAGAAAGCGGTGCGGATCAACAATGTATGAATAGCCAGCAAGAGTATGTATGGACTACCCATATGCAGCCTGGCAAGCCTTGTGATCCAATGGATTTGGATAACTTCCAAGAGTATCTTGCAGAAGCAACAGCTTCTTATGCAGGATTTGAAAAATGGGAAAATCTCAGGCAATATGCTGATAGAGGTGAATGGGAAAAGTTTGGTCGGGCTATCTACTATCTAGTCCATGACCATATCGAAAACAAACTAATTAGTGAGGAAGAATAATGTCGAACTATATGGAACTTAGAAAGATTGATGTCTCGGATAAGATCGAGAAGAAGAATGGATTGTCTTATCTGTCTTGGGCATGGGCTGTAGATACATTGCTACAGCATGATCCAACAGCTACCTGGTCTTATGGTCAGCCTATAATGTTCGGTGAGACTGTAATGGTGTTTTGCACAGTCAATGCTTTTGGCAAGTCAATGACTGCACAGTTACCTGTAATGGATTATCGGAACAAAGCAATACCGAACCCTGATGCATTTGCCGTTAATACCGCTATGCAGCGATGCCTAGCAAAGGCGATTGCTCTACATGGTCTTGGTTTATCTCTGTATGTCGGTGAGGATTTATGGGATGATGTTGAGCCTGTTAATGCCGATGAGTTGATTGCCAAGATCATGGCATCTAAAGATATTGCTGAACTCAAGGTTAATTTTGCATCGGTTTACAAAGAAGTTGCCAAGGACAAAGAGGCAATGAAAAAAGTAAATGATGCTAAAGAAACCAGAAAGGCACAGTTAAGTGAAACTAGCTGATGAGCAGCCTGATAATGTTTGTTTTGATTGTGGAGAGAAATGGGGTCTTAGACCCCTAAAGAATGGGGAGAGTCATAGGATATGGATAGACCAATGCGATGTATGTTCAAAGCTCACAGCAGTAGCAGATGCCTCGGAATATGGATATATGAAGGAAGGATGGGATGGAAACAAAGTGGTGTCATAGTTGCCAAGTTTTTAGGGCAAAAGATGGTTTTAAGTTGGTAGCAACAGGGAGCAGATTAAAACCAATACATCGGTGGAAATGTGCATTTTGTTTAAAAAGGGAAGCGGAGAGAAAATATGCAAAAAGAAAATGAATTTTTCAGTAAAGCAAAAAAGATAGCCAAGCAGTTAGATGAGGGAACATATATCTACACACCTAGTAGCACCGATATTACGATTCGGTGGCGCAAACTGTATGGCTATGTTCCTGCTAGTGAGCAGCTAAAGTATCAGAAGAAGTGGGCTGAGTTCCGAGCTTTGGCTAATCGAACTCTAGCCGATGTAGAACAGCCAGAGATGCCAGGAGTGGTTGCATGGAAAAAGTGGCAAAAGTCTTAGTTGAGATCGGGATTTACTTTTTCTTGCCTTTTGCGATAATAAAGGTATCTTGGGACTTATCTAAGTCCTGGGTAGAGGAGTTAATAAAATGAGAAACAAGCATTGCATGGAAGCATTCTATAAGACCCTAAAGGAAGTAGATATTCCTGCTGGTCAATCCATGGTCTGTGAGCACTTTTTTGCTTGTGGATGGGATGCAGCCATTGATGCTTTATCTCTCGCATACCAAAGGCAGTTTGAAAATGATGGAGTCGATACTCAGCTTATTAGGCGAGAACCACAAGAGCCACCACCAGACGATGACCAAGAATGAATGGTATCCAGTTTGTTTCCACAATCGGTATGAATACAAAAAATGGCAATACTATCAAAGATGGGGTGATGAGGTGGTTTCTATTTGTGATGACTGCACCGATGAGTATCAACAAAAAATGAAAAGAGAGGGTAGATGCTTTATGGCAGAAGCCATGAGGAAATCTAGCAATAGCAAAAAATATGCAAAATGAACCAGTATCTCAGGCAGTTATGATAATTACCGAGACAGAGCCTTGTCGGTTTTCGGTAGAAATAGAGGGTAGTGAAACTTCTTTAGAAGTTGCACAAATTATGGTAAAGTTTCTAAGTGATTGTTTGGAGCATATCCACAGGGAAACAAAGGTGCATTAAGTGAATAGGGGAATGGGGAAATGGAACAGAGAACAGAAGCCTGGTATCAGGCAAGAGTAGGCAAGGCTACTGCAAGCAGAGTAGCAGACATATTAACCAAGATTAAAACTGGTGAAGCTGCTAGTAGAAAGAATTACAAGATGGAGCTTGTAGTTCAGCGATTAACTGGTAAGCCAGGCGAATCTTTTACTAATGCAGCAATGGAATGGGGAACAGAGCAAGAACCATTCGCTAGAATGGCTTATGAAGCCCATACAGGCAATTTTGTTGAGGAGGTTGGATTTATAGATCACCCGACAATTGAGTGGTTTGGGTGCTCTCCTGATGGAGTTGTGGGCGAAGGTCTTATTGAAATAAAAGCGCCCAATACTGCCACCCATATAGAGACAGTTTTGGAGAACAAAGCTCCAAGTAAATATATCCCACAAATGCAATGCCAGATGGCAGTTACAGGTGCGAAATGGTGCGACTTTGTATCATTCGATCCAAGAGTGCCAGAGGACTTGCAGTTGGTAGTAATAAGGGTCGATAGGGATCAGGAGTATATCGACTCGATGGAAGTAGAAGTAAAGCAGTTTTTAAGCGAGGTCTTAGACCTATTTAATCAATTGAAAGCGAGGCAGAAATGACCTATGAAATGAAAGATGGCAGCTTTAGTCTGTTTAAGAATGACAAAAAGCTCACAGAGAAACACCCTGACTATAAGGGTTCAATCAAGATCAATGGAGTTGAGCATTGGTTTGATGCTTGGTTGAAGGAAGGCAAGAAGGGCAAGTTTTTATCTGGTCGGATTGGAGATCCTAAGAAACAAGGATTTACTCCCAGAGGCAATGATGAGATGCCAAAGAGTAGTGGCATTCAAGATGACGATATGGCGATACCTTTTTAAGGAGAATGATTATGAAAAAAGCAATCTTAGTAGTAGTAACAAATATGTTACTAATTGGTAGTGCTTTAGCCTGTCAGACACAGACTTTAGTAGTCGGTGGTAAATTACAGGTATGCACTATTTGTGGTTCTGTTGTAAGCTGTATGTAAACCCCCAATGAGATCGGCATACAGAGGTGCAATGCCTCTACCCTTCACAAGGAGCGCCACCACCCTTCCGATTATGGTGGCATTATGAGCTTCCAAAAAGACCTACAGCGAGGATTAGAGATAGAGGAAAGTGTCTTGGCTATCTTACGAAAGAAATACCCATCAGCAAGCCTTATCAATGCTTTTAAGGGATACGATATTTGGATTCCAGAAATAGACAAAGCAGTAGAGGTCAAGTATGACCCGATGAGCAAAGAGACAGGGAATATAGTTGTAGAGATTGAGATGTATGGAAAACCATCTGGACTTATGGCAAGTCAGGCAGACTTTTGGGTTTTCTATGACGATGAGATGTTTGTAATCATGCCAATCAAGCACATATTTAAGTGCATATTTGACTGCAAGTTACAGTATGTGGAGTTTGTTGGTAACGGAGATACCCGATCCAAGAAGGCATTTCTAGTAGATAAAAACACCTTGTTTAAATATGGCAAGATTCTATGATAGATACAAGGCTGATTCAGATTCTCTGCGCCTTGTTAGTCCTCTTAGTATTTTCCCACCTGCTTTGTTCCATTTCAGAAATTCTTGAGCTGCTCCAAACACATCATTTCTGTTGTGTTTTCGTCTTAAAGTAGAAGCCTGTAGATTACCTAGCCCAACATTAAACGCAAAGCTGACGAGTGCATCAAAGCGATGCTGAGTAAGGTTATTAGGGCATAGTCGCAATACCCCTCTTTCAAACCTTTTAAGATCTTCTTCCAAAAGCGCATCAGCTTCTTCCTGAGTAATTTTTCTAAACCATTCTATAGGTAAAGTCTTACCATCTCCAATAAGCCTGCCGAAACCGATAGTCCAGAGCCCAATTGGGTCAAGGTATGGTTCTAAATGGCATCCTTCAAACCGCTTAATTAAGTCAATGCCTTTCTTGCTTGTTTTCATCTTTTGCTAAAAGCCTGCCCGCCAAACCAGAAAGCGATAATGCTAGACCAAATGGTAATGGTTTCTTCTGACCAGAGGATGTCTAGAGCCTCATCGAATGGCACAGAATGATGCCAGGCATACCAGAATCCTGCTATCTCTACAAATAGGAATATAGCGAACATCCCATAGGTAACAAATGGTCGAACCATTGCTCTGGCATTGATAACCCATTTATCTGCACCTTTGGCTAGATCTGAGTCATGCTGGTAAAGAGCAATCTTTTCATCCTTAAAGGCTTGGATTTCGATCTGGTCTGTGCGGATTTCCTCAACTCTAGCTTGTGCTAGATAGCCTTCTTTAGCTAACTGTAGCTCTCGCTCTGTCTGTAGGCGAGCCATTTCTAGCTCATGCTTTTTGTCGGATCGGTCTTGGAAAAAGTCTAAGAACTTAGGTAGACCACCAGCAAGAAAGGAAAGGAGTGTAGAGACTAAAGTAATCATTTCTTAAATAGTAGTTCGGCTAACCAAGTAATAAAGCCTCCAAATACTGAGGCAGCTCCCATAATAGCCCACAAAGACCCTTTTGACCTTTCAGCCATTGCGACTAGCTTTTTAATGTCAGACTCCATCTGATTGACTTTGGTTTCTAAGTTTTCTACAGCATTGACTAGCTTGCCATATTCGACTGGATTGATGTCTGACATAACTCACCTATGCAAAATCAGCTTTAGTAAAACCAAATCGGCTAATAATGGATAAATCTTCTACATCCTGCCAAATTGGACTTAACTTTTCGCCATGATAATCTGGCTGATTGTATCCTTCTGGATAGACTTGAACATCTTGTTTTCTAGTCATTGACCCCTTTAGCATTTGCATAAATTCCTCATGCTCAGGAGTGCCAATAATTGCGTCTAAATCTTCTCTAGTATTGATGATTGGTTTCATATCTTTTCTCTAACCAGTTAAACAAATTATAGGAATCTGCCCATTGAGCATGACCCCGCCATGAAACTACAAACCGATCTAATGCTAAATTATCCTGATATTTTGTATATTTAGCAATTTTTCGCTTGGCTCTTACTGCGCTATCTTTGCGAATTAGTTTGTGTGTATCCCAAATCCGATAGCCTAAAAAGTTAATGCCTCTTTTAGTGGATTGACAATGCCACTTGCTAATCTCTAAATCCATATTTTTATTAGAAAATTCTTGAATCTTGCAAAATGATTCTTTTAGCTTCTCTTGGTCATCGCCCAAAATTACTACATCATCCATATATCTAGCCCATTTTCTATGACCTAATTCATGGTGAATATAGGTATCCAGCTTTGAACCATAGACATTGGCAAATAATTGACTGGTTAGGCTACCAATCGGAATGCCGACTTCATTCGGTTTTACTATCTCTTTTATAAGTGCCAATGTAGATTTGCAAGATATTTTGCGATCAACCATTTCAAGCAAAATATTGTGATTAACACTAGGAAAAAACTTACTAAAGTCTGTTTTTAGATAGTATTGGTTTTCGCTTGGTTTTCTTAACTGTGATTGGATATAGCGCACACCTGCATGAGTGCCCAATCCAACTCTACAAGCAAAAGTATTGGGTAGAAATGTAGCCTCAAATATTGGCTCAATAATTCCTACTAATGCGTGCTGAATTAGTCTGTCCTTAAAATCTAATGCGGATACTAATCTTGGTTTAGGCTCATAAATAGTAAAGTGCCTATATTCTCCAATCTTATAACCACCATCTAGTAATTCTTCCTGAATTTTTTTAAGGTTTATATCTTTGTATTCTTTAAACTCAAGATAACCAAATGTCATCTTTTTAGCTTTAGCGGTTTTTTTATAAGCCCATTGAAGGTTATCCATACTGGCAATCTTCGGCATTAAATTGCTATAAGAGTTCATGCCAGTAGCCCTGTTCTCATAGATACTAGGGGCATCCTGAACCCATCAATGTATTTGCCGAAGCAGGTAAAAATGGCTGACCATATCATACAAGGTCTGCATATAAAGCCGTAGCGTTTATATAGCAATTTACTAATATGCTCACAGGCGCACCGCACACCAATGTTGTTGTTCGAGTTCGAAGCAGCGTTGTTCCAATTCGAACAACGAGAACCAGAGTTAGAACCATTGTTCCAGTTGCCACCAAGGATGACAGCGACCATGCCCATTTCAACCTTTGCGCTTACTTATCCAAGAGCCTAACATAGAGCCAATCTCAGCAATCATATTTAATACTGTTTCATGCTGATGCCGACTAATACATTTGACTTTTGGAGTTTCTAAGAAACGCAACCAAAATCGCAAATGCGCTAATCCCGCATCTGCAATATACAACTTGCTGACTTGATTACTTTTGCCAGCTTCATAAAACAAATTTGCCTGATTAAACAATGCAGTCAAAAACATATCTCTAGCTATGCCATGCTTTCTAGGCATTGATTGTGCAATCGGATAAAGGTAATGAATAATCCTTTCATACTTCTCCATAATTGCCATTTGGTCATAGCTAACCGATGCGTCTTTGATAACTTCCATAGGGTCTTTCGACCCTATCAATCAAGTAACAAGTGGTCACAGGCGCACCGCACACCAATGGTGCTGGCCGAGGACGAAGCAGCGTTGTCCCAAAGCGAACAACGAGAACCAGAGAAAGAACCACTGCTCCAGTTGCCACCAAGGAGGACAGCGTTTGGCGCATTGTATTCCGAGCCTCTACCTTCTGTATTGGCATTCCAAGACGCACCAGCAAAAGGACCACCTCTATCATCGCCCCATACCCACATAACACCAGTAGATTGCATTACACCCCACTTCGATGTGTAAGCGGCATTCAGGATAGTTGAACCTTGATCCGATCCAATAGATGAAGCCTCAGTAGTGCCATAAGCCATCGCCATAAACTCTCTTTGAGTTAATAAACGCTTACCATAAGCACTAGCTAATTCGCATGATTCAAACCAAGTTAAAGAGCCATAAGTTGTAGAGCCATTGCCACCAAATTTAGTAGGCACTTTAGGCGGACTTGAACCATCGGCAATAGTTACATTATATTTTGATGTGCCGTTAGCATCGCAGTCTGTATTAGCGAGATAAATATCAACCCAAAATCCATCGGCTACTAATGCCATTCCTCTTGGGTCAGAACAAGCGGGTCTAAATTTTAAGTCCCAAAATGAGTATTCATTGATTTGTGCAGTAGTGTTTCCACCGCTAGTGCCAGTAGCATTACCGCCAGTCGCATAATGGAATCCGCCAACCTTGCGAGCATTAGCAGTAGGTGGGCTAGTATGGTTTGATGTAGCCTCTAATGTGCCATCTGTCTTAGCCCAAATTGCATAGTCTGTGCCAGCCGATAAAGTAGGCATAGTAATAGATGTGCCACTAGCAATAGTCTTAATTGAGCCATTGACCTCAATATATAGAATAGATGAAGTAGTAGCTGTGCCATTACCAGTTTTAGTCCATGCAACAATAGTAGGATCAGTTTTGCGGAAAAGACCTCTGTTTACTGCGCTTGTTAAATTAGCATCGTAGGCTTGAACATCTGTGCCAATTGCTAATCCAAGGTTTGTTCTTGCGCCACTTGCTGTAGATGAGCCTGTTCCACCATCTGCTACTGCTAGATCTGTGATACCTGTGATCGAGCCACCAGTTACTACAATGCTAGTAAATGTAACTCCAGTAATAGATCCACCTGTGATCTTAGGTGCAGTCATGGTATATGTGCCATCCCTAATACCATCTCCGACATCTCGGATCTGAGCCATCATGTCTCGCATGGTGTCATTTACTGCGGATGGGAGCATCCCCTCTGGAGCACCATCTGGAGGTGCAGCATTGTTATTAGCAGGGGTTAGAGAATATTTTGTATATGCCATGATATGTCCTTAATTTTACTGTTGTTCTGTTTGAAATTCACCAGATAATAGACCTCTTAGCCCTGTAACAGGCACATTGTATGTTCTTGGTTGGAGTTCTGGTGCTCTACCCAAGCGCATCATATCTGCTAGGTTTTGGATGGATGCTCTGCGGACATTTTCTGCTGCCATTCTTGATCCTGCTGCGCCTGTAGCTATAGGAATACCAATAGAAGGTTCTAAAGCCATAGCACCGCCTGAGAATATGCCTGATACTGGTCCTGTTGGAGCAAATCGACCAAAGAACTTTAGTAGATTCTGTGCTGTTCCACCTTTTGCCGCCTCTGTAATAGCCTCTTGCTCTTGTTTAGTAAAGAGGCGCATCTTTTTATCATTCTTAGCTAACTGTCTTAACTGTTGAGCCATTGAATTTTCTTCGCCTGATGCAGTAAATTTAGACCGATCTAGTTGAGCATTTGTAAGCATATCCTCAAAAATTTCGGCTTTCTTCAATTTGCCATAGGATGCTCTTGCATCCTTCCACATTTGTAAAGATTCTTTACTTCCACCAACAATAACTGAGTCAGGAGCATTAAGAATTGTGCTATCAAACTCATCTTTAAGAATACTAGCCAATCGTCTTTCATCTGCATCTGGGCTTTTTTGTGCACCTTGGATCATTTTTCTTAATGATTGCAGTTCTGTAAAGTCTTTTGGAGTAGCAGGATTTGTTAGTTCTTCCAATGCTGATGCTACTTTTGGATAGGCTTTAGGGGTATAACCTTCTTGCCTTAATTCTTTGCCAATTGTGTCCATTCTTTTAATAAAAGCATCTGACTCAAATAAAACACCAGATTCTTTAGCTTTAGTAAACAGATTTGTAGATTCTTGCGCCAATTGCTCTTGTGTTGGAACGCCTTTTGCTCTGCGAGTAGCTGTTGCTCCAAATGGTGCAGCAGTAGTAACTCCTGCAATCATCCCTGCCAAAGGACTGCCTGTAGCTTCTGTAACATATTGGGCTGCTGCTGCCGATGGAGCAGATGCAGCTACTTGTGCTTTAGGAGCTTCTGCTAACCGCTTAGATACTTCTCTAGTAATAGGACTAACTGCTTGTTGTCCTAATTTCATTAAAGCAGGTAATTGGGCTAATGTGGATGTAATTCCACCTGCTCCAGCCTCAATCATTCTTTCGCCTCGGCTTTGTGGCTCTGCAAGACCCATTTCTGTCATTGCTCGACTTGCTACTTGGCTAGGCATCTGTAACTGTGGGATCTCTGTGCCTGCGACTTTATTAACACCACCAGAAATCATATTTATCAATGAGTTAAGAGCATCACCGATTGGCAAAGCCATAGATCCAACTAGTGCGCCTGCTGGACCAGCAACAGTTCCACCAATAGCAGCACCAGGCACAGTCTGAGCCATGCCTCTTGTAACAATCTCTGCTGTTCTAGCTGCTGTGCCTTTTTGTGGCTTTTCAGCAGCAGTAGCCTCATCATATAGTTTTTTGGCTGCTTTATTGACTTCTGTTTCGGACATTGAGTCTGGAAATTCGACTTGCCCTACTTTTGGGATGTCGATAATCATTCTACTTTTCCTGTAGCTGGATTAAATTTCTTAACTGCGCCTGGTCTTGCCATTGGAGCAATAGGAGTTACTTTGTAGAACTCAACAATATCTTTCATCTCAGGATTTTTGCCAAGAGTATCTAGTTTCCTATTGTATTCGGTGATACTGTATTCAGCCACTCTCTTAGATGCATTAGCAATCTGTTTGATTTCTTGTGCAGTCAAAGTGTCAATATCGCCTGAAAATGCTCTTTCAGCTAACTTGCCTTCGCTTTCAGTAATAGCACCTTCGCCTCGCATTGACTTACGACCTTGTAGTGTAAGTTCTGCAAAACCTCGAATGGCTTGACGAGTATTAGCAATAGTTTCTGCTGTATCTTTTCCAGTAACGCCTAAAGTTTGACCAATTTGTGCTAATCGTAATTGTGGTGTTGCTAAAGGACCAGCAATAATTTTATTTGTATCTACTGCACCAATTACTCGGTCTGCTGCATCAATCTGAATGTTTGCACCTTGTGCTTGGATTTGTGCATCTTTTAACATTGGACCAACTTGGGCTGCAATACCTTTTCCTGTATCTACATTGATATTTGTTGCAGGAGTTTTTCTTGCAATAAAATCTGTATAAGTTCCTTTAAAACCATCTCGAACTGCAAACTCATATTCTTTTACAGATGCAGGTGTAGATTCTGCTTTAGCAGTTAATTCAATATATTTAGCTGGATCTGTTTCAGCTAAGAACTGTAATGTAGCAGGTTGCAGTTTAGTTAAATCTAATTGTGATTTTGTTGGCAAATTTGCTCTCAATGCACTAACAGTTTCAGCCTGTGCCATATCACCACCAAACTCAGGGCGAGATAACATCTCTAATTGAGATCCTGCTCCTGTAGCCATTGGAATAGGCTGTGGAACTTGGGTTGTAGCACCTTTTACTAATTCTTGGTATCTTTGTTGAGCATCTCTTTTGCGCTTATATTCCTCTAGCTGCATACCAGTAACCATCTGCTTGAGAGTTCGGTCAAATGCTTGGTTATAGCCTTCTGCTCCTGCTCCTAATGCACCAGCCAATACCTGACCTGTGCTAATAGGCTCTCTTGTTCTACCTGTCATAGATAGTGCAGAAATAGCAGCATTCAGCAAAGCCTGTTGCCCTGCATTCTGTTGCATTCTTTGCTGCTCGGCAGGACTAATAAACTGAGAGTAGTCTGGTTGCTGACCGAATAGTGCTGATAGATCAATTGCCATAATTTATCCTAATAAAGAATTTGGATTTCTTGCTCTTTGAAGAGCTAATAAGTTATAAATGCCAGAATAATCAACTGCACCCTGTGGGATCTGCATCCTAGATCCTGTCATTGTTGGGATAGATGGTTGCTGTTGCTGACCTCCACTAAGCAAACCACTAGCTAATCGAGCTCCTTGTAATGCTTGTCCTGGGCTAATGAGTGGCTTTGATAGTGATGGCAATGTAGATGTTAATCCTGTTCCACCTAGTTCTGCTGCTGTATATCCCTGTGCTAGATTCTGTGCAATTGCAGACTCAGATAATCCAGATGCTGCCAAACTAGCTGCATCGGCTGCTACGAAAGAATCTACACCTGTTGCTGTAAGGTTCTGAGCAATTGTTGCTGCATCAAATCCACTAGCTGCTAGGTTTGCTGCATCGGCTGCTACTGTGTATGGCAATGCCTGTGCAATGGCTTCTCCACCAACTAATAAAGATGTTCCTAGTGGGATACCAGTATTAGCTGCTGCTACCATTCCTGCTGTAGTTGCACCTTCTGCTATGGCTGCTGCTTCTAATGCTGCTGCTGCCTCTGCTGCTCCTGCTGCTACTGCACCTTCTGCTGCTAGTGCAGGTGCTAAATATGGTGCTGCTACTGCTGCTGTAACTGCTGCTGGAGCAATCCAACCTCCAGGAATTTCTCTATTAACAAACTGATCTACTTCTGCAAGACCACCACTAACAGCTTGACCGACATCCTCTACAGCACCAAGAATGCCACCGCCACCGCCTGATGTTCCTAAGACATCAGATATAGGATCTGTAATTGCTGCAACAGGATTTCCACCACTACACATAATTATTCCTTCAATTTTTTGACTGTGTTAAAGCCAACAGTTTTATAACCTAGTCTTTCATAAAACTGTCTGGTTTTATCCATCTCTACTGCTGTTGTTTGTCCTAAATGCAGATCATCTGCACCCATTTCTTTAGCCCAGTTTTCTAGTGATTTTACTAATTTAAGTGCTGCTCTACTACCCCTAAACTCAGGTAATACAAAGAAACCTAGATCTGAGACTTGTTTACGATTACTAAAAAAATATTCACTAAAAAGACCAGAAATAAATCCTATGATCTTGTTGTCCTCTATTGCTATAAATCCTACTGCATTAGGATTTTTGTATAACTGTAGAATCTTATGCTTTTCTGCTATTGCATCAGAAAACTCTGCCTCGGATACCATTTTGGTAACCAACTCAAAAAACTCCTCTAAACGATGTAGAGATAGTTTTTCTATTATCAGAAGAAACCTCCTAATAATCCACCACCAAGAGCACCTAATGCTGGAGCTGCAAAACTAAATCCTAATGTGCTTCCGATTTGTGGGAAGGCTTGACCTAATGCATAGCCGCCAAGTCCACCAGCTAATGCTCCACCAAGAATACCTGCGCCTCGATTCTGATAGGTAGGAGCATTGGTTGTGGTTGTGCCATAGCCTCCTAATGGTGTGCCATAAACTGATGACAAGAAACCTTGTAACTGTTGATAAGGCAATTGTTGTTGGAATTGATAGCGAGCCAACTGCTCTTGTAGAGGCTGTGCTGCAATAGCTTCTTGTTGAGCACCAACTTGAGCTAATGTTTGAGATGGCAAGAATTGCTGACTGTAGAACTGTGGTGCAAAACCAGCCAACTGAGCTTGCTGTAGTTGGGCTTGTTGCTGTAATCCTCTTTCTTGCTGATACTGAGTTCCTGCAATATTGGCTGTAATATCACCTAGAGACCGCCCAAAAGCCTCTGTAGCAGTTCCTAATGCTCTTTCCATAGCACCGCTACCTAATCGACCAGATCGGCTATATAGGCTCGAAATGCCTGGCAATACTGCTTGGCTAAACTGTTGGGTTAGTGGGCGAGTAGCAGCCTCCATCATAGCTTGTTGATATGGGTTTGCATTTAAGAAACCGCCTGTTGCTGTCTGTCCGACCTGACCCAAAGATGCTTGATAAGCCTGCTGTGCTTGTTGCAGAACAGGGCTTTGTTGGCGAGCCAATGCTTCTTGTTGCGCAATAGCCTCAGTAGTGGCTGCCGATGGGCTTACATAGGTTTGACCAGGAAAGAACTCAGGTTGCTGACCTGTCAAAAATAACTGTTGGGCTCTTTCTAAACCTGTTGTCAGATAGGGCAGTAGTGCTGGATCTACTTGCGAGGTTTGAGTGGTAGTTGCCATAGTTTTCCTTATCCTACGATAATATATTTATAAGTCATACCTGATACTGAATTAGCAGGATGACTGATCGTTGCACTTCCTGCTGTTACTGCCGAGATATATGGTGCTGTAAAAATATTGCTTGTGTATCCGTTCGATGACAGATACGATAATGTTGCTATCATTGATGGGCTTGCAGGTGTTGTTGGATTAGTATTTGCAGGTAAAGTCTGCAAAGAAACTGTTATATCGTCTGTAGCCCAAACAATCTCTACATAATCATTTTTTTCTAATGCAATAAAAAAGTTTAGAGCTGCAACCAAATGCCCATCTACTGATCCATGCCTATTCGGAACAGAATACCGACTGTTACTATTTGCGATATTTGTTCCATTCTTTCTAAACCAAATATCAATATCATGAATAGCACTATCTGTATTTACAAGCTGAGCAGAAAACTGTAGATTGTATAAACCAGAATAGCTTACATTTAGTCTAGAACTATTGGATAAAAATGCACCAAGACTATAGTCTGTAGTGTTAAAAGTAATCGGATAAGCGGTTGTAGTATCTGCTGCTACTTGGTCTGTTGTGTCTTGAACAGCTAAGTAAGGGTAAAAACTACTAGCAGAAACATCATCTGCTGGCACTAAAACGATTACAGAATCTGCACCAATTCGAGCATCTGTGATAGTTGTAGTGCTTGCGCCACCTGTGGCTAAAGTAACTGATCCTATATTGTTGGTTTTACCATTCATAATGCCATTAACAACTTCGGCTACACCTCTGGGATCACTACCGAAAGGGGGTAAAACTCTATACATTACCTAGTTCCTAGTGGGCTTAAATCAATATCCATTCCTACTGCTGATGTCCAACTACCTGTTGGGGTTAATTGTAGACGATGATACCGACCTACACCACGAACAGCCACTCTATTTTCGCCATTTGCTGCTGTTTGATTGCCAAAAACTGTTGATTCTGATAAAAGCCTTCTTGATAACAAAGCCACCGATCCAGAGCCATCATCAACAATTGGTTTAACCATTGTGATAGCAGATGTAGAACCAGGAATCTCAATGTCTCCTGTCTCTAAATAAGCTGTGGCATTTGCACCTGTAAAGGTTACGATTCTTGCTCCATCCACTCCTGCTAACTGCAACTTACCGCCTAGCCAAAGTCGGCTATCAAAAGAAGTCATAATGGTGTCTAGGTTGCCATAAACATCCATACCCTCTAGGGTTACAGCAGGGGTGGATGTAGAAGCCACTCGATCTACAGTAGTTGTGCCACTTGTCCATCTTTGGGTCTGATAGTTGTAAATCAACAGGCTATCAGGTGTTGCAGAACTGTTCGATGCATATGCCCAAATAATCAGTTTCTTGGTTGGATCTACAGCAGCCGACATCAGATACAAAGTGCCTTCATCGACTCGATCAAAGAAGAATCGGTTTACTTTCTCATTGCCAATAGGGATTACATTCTGACCATCACAGGCATAAAATCCATCATCTCCTAAAAAGAATGATGTGCCACCATACTGAATAATGGAGTTTGCCTCATAGCATCCTAGGTTTCGGCTGATGTTGTCGAACTGGAATACCAATGGGCTACCAACATAAGACATCCTATGGATTGCTCGATCCATAAAAACTAATCCAAATTCACCTCCTGTAACACCAACTACAGAACCGCCATCGGGAATATCTTGGTAATCTGCTTGGGTTGTAGCTGAATTAGTCCAACTAGACTCATCACCTAATGCTGACCATTGCACCCGATTTGGATATGTAGACTGCCATCCAGAAACCACAAAGTCTCGGACTACAGTTACATATCTTGCTGTAGGTGCATCGGCTGCCAAGTCTGCAAACAATGTAGAACTGTTGAGGTTATAGCCTTGTAACTTAGCCTGACCATTGGCAGCAATAATGACTGAGCCAAACTGAGTAAACTTCCATCTTTGGTCTGTAGCTGTTGAGTAGCCACCAGACTTAGATACATCATCTAGGGATAAATCACCTTGATCTAGTTTAAATAGTTTTGTTAAGCCTCCAGCAAAAACCGATGTAGCACCTGCTGTTGTCTTGCCTGCCACCACATTGTTTAGGTTTTCGGATGCTGTTGCTGAGTAATTAACAACAGTAGGAATAGCACCATAGCCTACCAATTTAGGGTAGACATTCTCGGCTCTCCTAAGACCATTAGTAATACCTGGCTGATCTGGTGTCCATTCTCCGAATGTGATTCTGCTTATTGCCATTGTTCTGTTCCACTAGATATTTGAGTCCAAGTAGTTGATGTTGCAGGTATTCCAGTCCATGTCTCTGTGCCTGCTGTTTGTGCTGTCCAAACTGTAGAACTAGGTGATATAGCAGACCAAGATTCTGACCCTGTTGTTTCATCTGTCCAATTATCTCCCAAGACATTGCCACTTGCTACTACTGTGGCATTGCCTGTAATAGCACCACTAGCAGAGAATGTTGCTCTGCCTTGAGCTTCTACATAAGCATAGGCTACTACTGTTCCTTGACCAGAATATTCAACACCACCAAGGGCTGTTACTGTTGCCGATCCTGTAATATCTGCTGCCGATGTCCTAAGTCGAATAGCCTCAGATTCCACAGAAGCATTGCCTGTAATTGCACCATCACTTGTTCTAATTCTGATGCTTGTGCTCGAAACAACTGCCTCTGCATTGACATCAGCAGATCCAGCCAGTATTGAATTTCCTGTTGCATTGACTGTTGCTGTTCCATTGATTTGTCCTTCGCCTACCAATATTCTAATGGCTTCTGCTGTTACTAAGGCGTTTGCAGTTATATCTGCCGATGTGCTTCTAATAGCATATGCTTCTGCTTCTGCTGTGCCACTTGCAGTAATATCTGCAATTGGTTTACTGACAGTAACAGTAAATGTTTTTGTTGAAGAACCCAATGAATTTGTTGCAGTGGCAGTTACTGTT
>OGVO01000005.1_pt1 | contig 40343 bp, 57 predicted proteins | sample 1575771 | NCBI WGS metagenome assembly OGVO01 (sample SAMN07581527, study PRJEB24739) | freshwater metagenome | place: Singapore | collected 2015-01 | reverse complement strand
CGTGATAACAACGCCACAACCGCCGCGAGCTTCAATAACAAAGTTGCCATCAACTACCGCGCAATGAGACCAGCGCGACCATGTTACAAGGCGGATTAGTAAGGAGATTGGTTTGTTGTTGCGTGCAAATATGACTTTCATTGTGTTCATTTAGCGACTCCCTTTCGCTTCTCAAATGTACGCGCACCGCTGTAGCCAAGATAACCGGCTGTAAACGTCCACCACAATTCTTCTGGTATCGCTGCAAAACCTGCTGCACTGTGTTCATAAAACGCCTTCATCGCATCAGGATTAAAGATGCCAACAAACGGCAGCACCACAGTCATCATGATGATAATGAAATAAAACACGTACATAAAGCTTGGACGCGCTCGACTTGTCCACGGGTCTGCGCTATTGGCTTCAGCTAGAATTGCGCTCATGCGCGTTTCCAGCTCTTTTAGCTCGCCGCTCTGCTGCAGCACTGCAAGCTCCATCTGAGCTTTTGCTTTTGCGGCTGGGTCTGGTATTACTTTGCCAAGTACGCCATCAAGTACCGGCAGCAGTGCGGTTAGTAAGCTCATCATTACACCTCAATCTGATAGTGTGGCAAATCCTTAAACGTGCGCCAATCTCCGCCCCACGTTATTTTAACGCCTAGCTCTTTCGCTGCTTCCTTCATTGCATTTGCAACCAGGTGAAACGGCTTTGGATTATTCCAATCAACCGGCAGCGGCACGATATCAACAGCGTGTCCGAATCCGGTCTTGTCGTTGATAAAGTGTCTGCTATTCATTGTGCGCGTATGGCCCTGCTTAAACAATTCAGCTTGACGTTCACGCGTGCGCAGCCCTTCGATGACAGTGAAGTCAACCGGCGACAACTCTAACGCACGACGTACAACCTCAACCAAATCAGGATGCACGCCGCGCAAGTTATCAGTGGAGCGCTTACCTAGTATGAAGCGCCCCATAATCAACAATCTACCGCACCAGCCCACTCAGGCAGCGCTTTGATGTGCGCGTAACCTTGTTGGAATGGGTTTGCTGATGATTCCAAGTCGTAGGCGCAGACGTACTGCGCTTTACTCATTGGCTCGACTGAGAACTCATTAGGATTCACAAAGTAGGAGCAAACATTAAAGCTGATTAGCTCTTTACCTGTGAATGCCACGTTTTCAATCCGGTGATAGCTTGAGTTCAAACCACCACCGAATTTTGTTGCTACTGATTTATGTAAAGCCATTAAAAGTTTCTCCACTGTTCAAACCATACGCCGCCAAGCTGGCGCAGTCTAATAAATGCATCAGCACCACCAACCGCAGAGCCTACTACGTTCACGCCACCTTTTAGCCTCATGTTCGCTGTGCTGTGAACCAATGTAGTATTAAGCGACAAACGAACGGTCAAGTCATAGTTGTCGTTGCAATTAGTGTAACGCGTCACACTTGTCGGTGACGTGTCTGTGTGCGCTACGACCGAACCAATACCGGCGCTTGGAGTTGTGATGTTTGGCGGCAAATTGAAATTACCGGTATTCAAGTAAGTGTTACCCTCAAACTCACGGAATGGCAATTGACCACGAGGCAGCAAGAACTTCGTTTGATCCGCGTCGGTGTCAAAGCTGTTATCCTTGAGTTTCGTAAACGAAATACCGCCGGAAAACATCTCAAACAACTCCAACTGATAGTTTGGCACGTTACTCATGATTTGATTGTTCTGAATAACGTTGCGCTCTAACAGATAGTTTCCACCACCGTCAGACACTTGCGAAAGAATAATCGCAGGTTTGGCTGATGTCGGGAAAACCTTATTCTCTGACAGAATGTTGTTGCTCGTTGACGTGCTTGCAAAGTTGTTAACCTCTGGACCTTCACCAAAGCCGTAGCTTGCCGGATTGGTCACTGCGTTATTCCAAGCTGACTCAATCATCATGTATGCTTTCTGCGCCGGACCGCGCAGCGTGTTGTTGCTGAACTCGTTTCCTGAGCAGTTAACACCACAGTAGATGTGCCAGTTAGGATTTGACAAGCCTAACAGAATCACGTTGTTGCCGGTGAACTTATTACCGACACAACCCACGTAGCAGTTAAGTAAAGCCTGTTGGTTGGCGCGTGAACTGTAAACCGTGTTCGCTTCAATCAGGTTGTAAACCGACTCATAAGCAACGTGCAAACCGCCTGATGTGTTATCAACAACGATATTACCCGACACTGTATTACTGCGACATCCGTGCTGCATCGACACGCCGCGCACGTTACGAACCGTTTGGTTGCCTGTCATGTTGCAGTATCGAGCGGAGTCAAACTGTAAGCCGTAATAACCACCCAGCACCGTATTGCCAGTAATATCAGAGTAAGCGTTAACGAATGGCGCGGCTTTGTCGTACTTGTTGGCTTTCCAGAAAGCAGGCGCGTCAGCGTATGGCGAATAATCAATCTGACTATCTAGAGTGATGCCGAAAACAAGTTGACCAGCTGGGTCAGATGCGTCGGTTGGCTCATACAGCGTAATCAGGTTATTCGAAATCTTGTTGCGTAAAGCATCGCCACCGCCGTTAATCCAGCAACGCGACAAGATGCCGTAGCCGTTTGTGACGCCGTAAATCATGTTGCCTTCAACAATACAGTCTGAGGCGTTATTCATGAAAATCCCAGTACCAGGAATGCCATTACAATCGATAATCAGGCTTCGAATCTGGCAACGACTAACGTTTTCAGTAGCGCCGTTTGTTTTACCCCACAACATAACGCCGCAGAAGTTAGGGCCGATGTACTTTAAGACACCGCCTTTACCGATTACCGCCTTTGTGCCGTTCTTAATGAATACGTAATCATTCAAGCCGAACGTGAAACCCGAGTTAATAACCAGCGTGCGTTTGTTGGTTGCGCAGAAGTCAGCAGCCTTTTGCACCGGCACTTTATCAACAACGATACCGTCACCCATCGCGCCAGCCATTTCGGGCCCAATGTCGTCAGCTAGCAGTTCTAAGAAGTTGCCACCTGCGTCTAGATGGTTGATATATCCATCAGCAGCAACAGGCCAGCCCGCGCCGCGTGAGATGTAAACCAGTGAGGATAATACCGGAGTTGTTGGTCCGTACTGCTTGCATCTCACAAGTGAGCCGGCCGGATTTGTTCCAGCCTTCATCGCCGCAACTGTCTCATAAACCTTGTCAGCGTTGACGTATGCTTCTAACGCGTCGATGCGTGTGTCTGTATCAGCTTCCCACGTTGCAACGCGAGCTGCGTAGTACACTTGCGCGTCTTGATAGTCAACAACAACTAAGCTGTATTCACCATCAACACGAAGCTGAACAGGCGTGCCGTTAACCACCGCAACACCTGCCGCACTAACTTGGATTGGTTGACTAACCAACAACTCCGAACCATCAGGCTGTACTGCGTACACGTTCACGCGGTCTGCTGGATTGGTAAAAGGATTGCCGTCAATCACGCCGAAATAGGCTTTACCCAAGCCAAGGTTTCGACCTGTTGTCGGGTCTGTGATATGTGTAAACGGGAAATCTACTGTGATGCGTGCCATTATTTATTGCCTCGCTTCTGCTCTTGGAAGCCAATGTAATATACGATTGCCAAAATTATTAAAACTATCTGCCACCAAGCCATGCTATTTTTCCTCATCCTGCTGATTTTGCGCTGCAACTAATGCAGAGTTTACCGCGTTTACTGCTTTCTGATAAGCCTCTCCACCCTTCGGAGTATTGGCAAGTCTTAGCATAGCATTGCGAACAGGTTTTGACTCGTAAGCTCTTGCCATCGCTCCGATAGTTGCAAATGTAGCTGTAGCAGCGCCACCGCCACCCATAACATCAGCGCCAGCGCCACCAGCGATAACAAGCGGAATCATTCTGCGTCCTGTTTGCGGGTCAAGATTTGACTGAGCAGCCCTACGGGTTGCGTCTAGGTATGCTTCAAGCCCTTGCAGTTGTTTCCGCTCAGCACCTTTAAAGAACACGCCGAATTGCTTGTCGTATTGCTTCATGGCTGACAGGAACTTTTCAGGGCTTTCACCTGCTTTTTCCAGTATGCGATTGACGATTGCCGCTCTTGCGATTGATCGCCCTTTATTGTCTAGCGAAGCGTAAGCCTGTTTAACATCGCTTAAATCAGATGAAAAGATGGCTTTTGTTGCCTCTTCTGGTTTTACATCGCCTTTTGCTAGGATGTTGCGCAGCTTGGTTTTTTTCTGTGCGTTTTTCTCAACCGCGAAAATCTGGTCAACCTGCTTTAACTTTGACGCCGCTTCTGGACCTGCGTTTTTTGATACCGCGTCCGTGATGTCGTCAGTCATCGCACTATAAACGCGCTCGATAACGCGATCAGCTTGCGTGCTTGGCATTTCAGTCTTTAACTCTTCACGAACAAAGGTTCTGTTGTCGCGCATACTTTTGTATGTTTGAGCGCCAGATGCCAAATCATCTTTAATCTGCTGCAACCTGGAAATGACAGCCTTATTTTGAATGGTGCCGCCCTTCGTCAGGCTTGCTATCTCGTCATCTATTGCGGTCATTGTTTTGTTGATTGGAACATCAACACCGCCCATCATGTTTCCGATTGATTGGTATCGGTCAGAAATAGCTTGTTTGTACTTATTGCCAGACTCCATAAACGATTTATAAATAGCATCGTCTGTCACTTCTGGGTAAAGCTCTTTTAGCTTTTCAAGCTCACTAACTCTTGCTGATTGTTGCGCAGCTCTAAGGTTTGATGTCCCAGTTACTGGAATTTCCTCACCAATCGCCCGAACACCTTTACCGAAAGCAGACTCCGGCGCAACAACGTCTGTCGTTGTAAGTGGTAGCTTATTTGCTCTTGCGTAATCAACTGCAGCGTTTGGAGCTGCAGAGCCGCCAAGTCTGCGAGCTACATCAATAGCTTCGCCGATAGCTTGACCACCAGCACCGAATGCAGCACCGGTTAAAGCGCCTCGCCCAACGTCTTCACCTTGACCACGCGCAACAATGCCACCTTCCAATGCTCCAAGCGCAGAAGATGCGGCAATCCTTCCGCCAGTACCAGCAATGCCAGCGACCAATGGCCCGCCAGCGACAGCAAATGGTAACGCTTGCCCTGCAACCTCACCAACAGTTGCCGTGATTGGTCTAGCTTTCTTTAGCGCCTCGAATGCTTTACGCTCTGCTTCGTCTGCTTCTTCCATCAATCCGACGCCGCGCAAGATGTCGGCAAAGCCCTTGCCCGCGCTAATTAATGCAGTGTCGAGGCTTGACTGCTCTTGCGCTAACTTATCAAGCATTTCCTGCTGGGTCGGTCGCTGTGATTGGACTGGCTGAACCGCACCGAAATCAGCCTCAGTTGCTAAGCCTGCCGCAATCGCCTTTTGCTTGATAACGTCTTTTGGCGTACCTTCTGGAACGCCTCGAATAACTTTGCCGTTTGGAAGCGTCACGTTCATTGCAGGTTACTCCACTCAACAGTAACTTCAGCGTCTTTAGCTTCTGGGAATAAGGGGTTTTTCTCTTTCCATTCATCTAGATAAAGCTGAAACTCACCCATATCGAAAGCGCCCTTATTTTCTCTCCGATACTCCGTGGCAAGTTTTGCAACTTCTTTTTCACGCTCAGCAAGGCGGCGACTAATGTCAAACGTCAGCTTTCTGCCTTCTTTTGATGTATCTAAGGTTGGAACTGTGTTTTGCAGGAATGTCATATCGGCATTGGATAACGCTCCAGACATCTGCTGAGATTTATCAAGAACAAGTGTATTTGCCAGCTTTTCGTATACCTCAGACTCTTTCAAGCCTTTTGTTTCAATACCAAACTTATTTAATACTTTTGCGGCAGACAGTAAAGCGCCCGCACCGGTGCCGCTGAATGCTTTCTCTGACAACTTTTCAAGAGTTCCTATAGTGGCAATCTCTTTATTTGCTGCAGCAGCGCGACCAATCATTGTTTGATAGTCTTTTGCGCTCAGCTTGGCAATTTCAGAGTCTTGCTTGTTATCAATAGTAACTTGCGTGTCTGGCCGTCCAGCTCTAAGCTCTGCCGCTTTAACTTCACGCTCACGCAGCCCCAGTTGCGCTTTTTGATATGGCGTCATTTCCGGCTCAGCCTGTCCAAACCCCACCATCTCAGGTTTGATAAAACCCTGATTGACCAACGCAGCGCCAACTTGCTTTAACGACATCGCCGCAGCTTCTGGTCCTTGCTCGTTGTAAACGCGCACAAGCTCTAATGTATCTTTCGGGTCGCCGCCCGACGCCATAATTTCATCAACGCGCACTGCAGCAGCGCGGTTGAATGCGTCTTTATTGCCTAGTGATTGATAGAGCGTCACAACGTCAGAAGCTGCTTTTTGTTGGCGTTGCTTATCCTGCAAGCCAATTCCATTCAACACATTCTGCGACAGCTCAGGCGAAAGCAAAATAGCTTCATTCAGCGTGTTGTAATCAGGTTTTCCGGCTTGCTGGCCTTGGTAGAATGACCGAAGTAATTCAGACGCCTTGCGATTGTTCGCTGCCAGCTCTTCACGCTGTTGCATCTGTTGAGCATTGGCAGCTAGTGACTGGAAGCCGCCGAGGTTTTGTAGCATTTTTTGCAGTGCCATTATGCTGCTCCAAATTGGTTTTGGTTAGTATAACAGCACTGGTCGGAGTTGTGAAAGATGGAATAGAAAAGGGCGGTTAACCGCCCTGTCTTGGTTTGAATAAGCCCATCAGATTGCCAGCAAAAATGCTGCCAGCGTCTTGGCCTATCTGCCCTAGCTGGTTGAACATGCCCTGCTGACCTTGCGCCCGAGCACTTGCGCCACCTGTTGCAGCGTTGTACCGGTAATCCGCTAACTGACTGCCGCGATTCATTCCAGCTTGCGCCAGATTCTGACCAAAGCCTGCGCCAAACTGCGCCATGTTGAACAGGTTGCCAAACTGCTGTTGGCGTGCTGCATCTTGATATTGACGCTCCTGCATGGCGAGCTGTGGTGCGATTGCATTCATTGCCACTGCCGCATTACCTGAGCGCAAACCTTGACCCATCGCCAAAGCATTGCGGGCCGTTTGCTCTTCAGCTTGTGCAGCTAAATCTTTATACTGCTGCGAGTTGAAGAAATCACCATAACTAAAAGGCTTTTGCTCCATGTATTGCTGCAGGAATGGAAGCGTTTGTTCGCCAAACTGCGCGTATGGTGACAAATACTTCATCGCATCGTTGTATCCAGCGTTGATTGCTTCTTCTGCTTGCTGACCGCCAACTTGAAAGCCTTTCGCCGCTGTCTTGCCAGCCTTATTTGCGCCCATCGCATTCAAGCCGCTACCGAGTAGAGCGCCACCTGCTAAACCTAATGCTGCACCCATTACAAAACCCTCTTATAAACTATCTGTTCATTGTAGCAGCCAACCTGCTCAAAACCTATACGCTTAGCAAAGTTGTGCGCTGACTTGTACTTGCCTTGCTCAATCGCTGTGTATGCGTTGGCGTAACCCATTTCTGACAATTCCAGCATACCAAGCTGCGCGAGTTCGCGTGATTTTACGATGTAATCTTTTGGGCATACGATATGTACCTCACAATCAACATCTGAAAGCTCACAAACAACCACAAGCATCGAATAAGCGCCGGACTCGATAACATACGCCTTAGCTTTTGGCTCGCCGTCGAAGCTCATGCCGCGACTAGCTAAATACCTGTCAATCTCTTCGCGTGTTGCCGGTCTCATGCGAACTCTTGCCACTCAACGATGATTTTACCGCTACCGCCTGCGCCAGATGTAATCGTGATTGCCGGAGGTGTGCCAGTGAAGAACACAGCGCCACCACCACCAGCACCAGAGTTAGCCACTGCTGATTGTGCGGTAACGGATGCGCCTGAGCTTGCAGCGCCATCCGCGCCATCACCAAAAGCGCCTGCAGCAGCTTGCAGCGTGTACGCTGTTAATGCGGTTTGGCGTAATCCAGCTCTGTATCTAACAGAGTTCTCCGCCGCAAAGACAACCTCACCTGCTTGGTAAGCTCCAAGCCATCCGCCTCGCCTCGGTTGCGTGGTATTTGCAGCAACCTCACCGCCACCGGAGCCGCCGTTAATTGTTAAGCTGCCGAAGGAGGATGGTTGGCCGTCGTTTCCGTAAACAGGGTTCGCAGTAATCGCGTTTGCAGATACTGCTGAACCGCCAGCGCCAACAACAACAGGAATGATGTCGCCCGCAGATACAGGGAAAGGCTGTTTTTCAATGTAGCAGCCAGAGCAAGCGCCACCGACGCCAAAGTTTGACACGCTGTTAATCCAAGCTGCACCACCGCCGCCGCCACCAGAACCTGTCACATAAACAACGCCGCCAGCAATGGATGCTGGCACAGTAAACGAGCCGTTAGCGTCGAAAACCTGCATCTTCCACACAGGCACTTTGATGTTGTTAATCGCCGCCACAATGTCACCTATCTGCGTTTCAATGTCGGTTATCTGTTGCTCGACTGCTGGACCGTTAGCCTGAAACCCAACTAGAGAAGCAAGCACAGCAGACAGCTTGTCTCTATCTGCAGGCGTCATGTTTGCGCTATTGAGCAGCGTTGTGAAATCGCGCTCTGTCTTTGCGTACTGGTTAAACGCCATAGCCAACAAACCTTGAGAAGTTCACTTTACCTTTGCTCATCGCTCTGACTTTGAAATGAACTTGGTCAGGCACAAAACCGATGCGCCGCACGATGTACCGACCGCCGTAGTTACCAGCAGCAGGCAGCATTTCAATCCATTCATTGCTGAAGAACACGCCATTTTGGCAGATTGACATAAACACCGATTGCGGATGCACGCTGTAACCTGTAATGGTATCAATCTCAATCTGAGAGATACGCGCACTCACTGCGACGATAGGTGTCTGGAACTCATATTCAACAGCTTGACCATCATGCGCGCCGTTAATCTTGTCTAGCTCAAACGTCTTGCCGGAATTGATTGAACCGTAAATCCACTTTCGCGCTACTGGGTCGAAAACACCGTTGCAGCCAATCCAGATATTGTTATCAATACCAGTGGACAGGATAGACCACGCATTTTCGAAGCCTGCGGCCTGCGCAAACGTCCAATTAAAGCAAAGTGTATGTGATGGCAGTCTAACGATTAAAAGCGCTGTGCGCTCATCTGTGCGCGATTCTAGCACTGCACTGGCTAACTCTTCGTTAGTGTACCGTGCAACAATCTTGTCTACTGTGCGCGTCGATACTGGCTTAATGTCACCTGCAGCAACGATATAAAAAGATGGTGATTCGTTTTTGCGACCACCAAGGATAAACACATCACCGGATAAGATTGTTTTCGCGTGAGTACCAACAATACCAGCGTTGATTGCCTTCTGGCTTGCGTTGCTAAAAGCAAATTGGTCTGTTGCTGCGTAGTAGAAATATTGAGTCGAGAAACGACCAAACACCATCAGCAAATCGTCTTGCGTAGTCAGCAGGCCAACAACAGGGTCAGGACTGATTTCAGCAGTGGCGTATTGCAATGGGTTAATCGCTGATTCGTCTAGTGCTTTAGTGTGGAACAGATACTCGCCATCGGTGAACATGTAAAAGCCATTAATCCACACTTGGTCAATAGCGATACGCGGCAGTACCATCTCTTCAACTACGCCGCTGTCAAGATAACGCCAAGCGGATTGACCATTGCTGACCATTGTGGACTGAAACGAGTATGAGAAAGAACAGCGCTGAACACCAGGAACGATACCGATTTCTGTCACGGCACCAGACGGACTCAGCGTTACAAATGAATTGCCCGTTACTCGAAAGTGCCGATTCTGCCGCTCATTGTATAATCCGCCTCTGTCGCCTAAATAGGCTGATGCAACATCGTAGTTGCTGAACTGCTTTAACCCGTCATGACTAACGAGATAGGAATCAGCGCCGCGAATAGGCTTGGCAACAGCGAGTAGGTTTTTCGGCAGAAAATCCACATAGTCGGTCTGACTATCTGTTTGTTCGCCTCTGATGATGGGGATTTTCATTTCAGGCATGCGAGTAAGCCTCACCCAATACTGAGAACCACCCATCTTCCCAATCAAGGTACTGCTCTGAAGTCCCTTTGTGCCGGTATGGGTTGTAGTGAATGCTGTATCCAGACTGTGCGCATTTAATGCCGTGCTCAAATGGTGTCATATTACATTGCATAATTTGAACTCTCCACAATCCACTGCCCATACCGCTCGATCAGTGTTATTGCGCCTCTGTTTGGCGCGGTTAGGTTTGTCGGCGCTGATGGCGTATTTATCACTGGAGGTCCAGCCATTACAAAGCTGGATGCCTGGTTATGGCAAATGGTGGTCCTAGCACTGCTTAGCAGAGGTAAATTCACCTGTGCAGACAATACGGCTCCAGAGCCACCCCCTCCAGTTATTGTTGCGGTTGCAGTAGTATATCCTGAGCCAAAGTTAGTCATTCTAACGCCAATTACTTTACCTCCGCTAACAAACGCACTACCAGCAGCTCCCGACCCGTCGCCGGTGATGGTTACTGTTGTTGTCGCTGCGTCATAGCCTGAGCCTTGTGACGTTGTGCGAATGTATGGGATTTTTCCTCTGAAAAAATCATAACTGTACGGGCGCACGGAGTTTATGACGGATGTCGAATTGGTAAACACGCGGTGTTCAACATCAGGTACGACCAAAATATTGCTAGATGGGTCTTTTGAATAATATGCCCGCTTTGAAGTGGCTCCAGAGTTATTCAGTTCACCAGTATGCGTCGCATATCGTGTATATTTCAGCGGGTCAGTTCCTTTGTACGTATTGTTATCAACAATAGATTCTGCCGCATCATCCACTCGCATCCCATTCCTAGAATCAGAACAGTCAACCTCGCAAGCCACGGTTATTTGGTTGGCTACTGCTGGGAAATACCTACCGTCACCAGTACCTCCGACACCGGCAATAATTAAATTCCAACCGGTATTTATTGGGCCATTTCCGAAAACCTTGGTTCCAGATACGTTAACTCTGAGGCACGCCTCAAGCAACAATCCGCCAGCGTTTAACGTGACAGAGTTAAAGAATACAGATCCGCCGTTAATATTAATATCAGCACCAAAGCCAACATCGACGCCGTAAGAACCATTGTTCGATACTATAGCACCGTTTAGCTCGATATACCTGCCATTTACCAGAATGCCACCGAATGTATTACTGTCTGCAACAATGTTATCGAAAACACCTTTATAGCAGCTAATACCGAAACCGTACATTTCGTTGTTGTTAGCTATGCAGTTGGTTACTTTGACGTTCTCACAGGTCTTGTTTGTGTGTCCAAAGTTATCGCCGGATGCGTTGTGGTCGTTGTACGGATTGCCGAAACCAAAACCAGAGCGCCCGTTGTTGTAGCAGTTAGTGTTTGAGATTGTTACGTTGTTAATCTTTTTAGTGCCGACTGGCGTCGTTTGATTGTTAAAAATCATCCCGCCGTTGCCGTTACTATACGATTCGCACAGGTCAACAAATACGCCTGTTGCATCATAAACGGTTAAGCCGTCGCTGCCGTTATTGAAAAATTTGCAGGCAACAAACGATTGGCGAAGCGCTGAGGTGAACACCATAACGCCCTCACCATAACCGCTGATTAGCTTAGCGCCTGTAAATTGGCAATTCTGCGCACTCACTGCGCCACCCTCGACCAGCAGGCACACGTTACCGACTGAGCCAGCGCTGGCGTTTAACGTCAATCCTTTAATCGTCAACGTACCTGACGCCACACGAATAATTCTGCGCTGAGAGCTTCCGGCTAACATGCTTAGCGTGTTTCCGTTAGACTCAATAGAAACGTCGCCGGAGATATTTAGATTTTGGACGCTCGCATCTGACACTACTCGCAGAGCATCTTTAGATGCGGCACAGTAATTTATAGCTGATTGATAAGCTGCCGAGTCGTCAGCGCCTCCAACCGCACCAGCCATCTCAGGAGTGACAAACCCATGCAAATCAGCGCGAACCCAAACCCCACTACCAAAACCTGTCCAGTTCAGCAGTGTAGCAATATCAGCCTGAGTACCAGCCCAAGCCTGAAGCGCTTCTGGTGCGTATGCTGTTACGCCGTTGTGCGTTGATTTGTTGCCATCTGGATTAAATACGAAAAGACCGCCGCCAACTGTTGAGCCATCATAGAATCCAGTAACGCTGTATTGTTTCTCAGATGCGCCAAACAGCGCCTCGTCTCCGAGCAGCTTCAGATGACTGAGTGGGATAACGTCGCATGAGCATTGTAGCGGTGGCGGAGTTGGTACAGGCGCACAACCTCCAGAACTTACGTCAGACGGTCCGCATGCCGAGCCGTAATCACCAAAAAATTTATTGTATTGCTGATACGGCTGATTGCCAGAACCAAGCGGGGTGCGCCTAGCATACTGCAGCGCACGTTGTTGAGCGAGTCTAGCGCTGAGGTTAGCCATTGACTGACGCGCAGCAACTTCAAGACGAGGATTAACCATTTCCGGTGAGAAGTCTGTCCAGATGCGAACAGCTAATGATTCGCTAATAGCGAGACTCATCCAGTTTTCTAAACCAGATGGACTATCCCCCTGTGGCGTATCTTCGAAGTTGTAGCCGGTCGCAAGATTCCGAGACTCCAGCTCGGCCATCATATCTTCTAGCTTATATAGCGCTCTTTCCTGCTCATCTGGCGTCGCTTGAGTTGTAACGCCTGTGCGTAATAGCGCTGAAAAACAGTCGTTAACTAAATCAATCTTGTTTTTCATCAGACGCCGCCTTTACTTTGCGTGTGCGCTTTACTGGCTCTGCTTCAGCAGGTTGTGATTTCGGGTCTGTCACGAAGTACAAACCGGCAGGCACAGAAACTTCAAAATCTTCAATGCTGATGTACTGGATGTTGCCATCCTTATCCCAAACTTGAATAGCCATTTAAAAGCCCTCGATAGTGTTTCACACAGTATAGCGCTGCTGGTCGGACTTGTTAAGTAGAAAAGAAAAAGGGCACATAAAGTGCCCTTCTGTTTAGTTTCACATTAGAAACTGATTGCAACACCGTTAGCTGAAGGATTTTTATTGGTAACTGAGTACCAAGAAAATAACCGGAAGCGCAATTGCATGGTCACGCTGTTCGCATCGTACAGCATATACATCTTCTGACCAGACTTCAGAGTGGTAGAAATTACTTTCTGACCGCCGAACTGGTTGAAGAAGTTAGCCGGAATTTCACCTTGGAACACTTCAATTGAGCCCTTATCGAAGAACACTGAAGGACGTGCTAATGCGTCAACGTTCACGCGGTTAACAGTCGCAGCGTGCAGGATGCGGGTATTGATGTTCGCGTAGGCCCTTTCCAGTGGACTCAGTGCTGGGTCATCAGCAGCGATTGGCTTAGGATAAACAGTGATTGACGTACCTGATTGCTTCGCAACAATGCGGAAGGTCATCGCTTGGTCAGTCACAGTCTTGTCAGTTAAGCCAACAGCTTTAACAGTGACACCACCGTTTGCAAACGTGATTACATCGCCAACGTTGTAAGACGCAGAAGCGGTTACAGCGATTGTTGCTGTGCGGTAGTCAACGTTAGTAACTACACCAGTAGCAGACACAGAGCCAGCTTCAGGCTTGAACGAATGGTTACCAGTTACGGTTGTTGCTGGGTCTGCACCGCCTGCGATAGTAGACAGATAAGAGCCAGTGTAAACGTCAAAGCCTGCAACGTTCTGAGCCAGTTGACCGGATTCCCACACTGTTGCTGGGCGACCTTGCAGAGTTTGGCGACCTGATAACTCAGTTGCAAACTTCAGGTTGTCACGCGGCGACAGGATGAACTTGCGCTGGTCAGCCATTGCTTGACGCTCATCCATGATGGTTTGAGCTTGAGCAATGAAGTTAAAGCCTGACGTGGTGTTTGTGCGGTATGCCAAAGAGCCAGTGTTAGTAATCAGGTCAGCCACTGCTTTGTTCAGTGTTGCAGCCTGTTTACGTCCTGATTCTTCACCAGCGCGTTTCCAGAACAGTGGGTCACGCAAGTCATCGGCACGCAGCTCAACCAAATCGTTGGTTGGAGTGCCTAAAACTGCTGGATAAGTCTCTTCGATAACGCCTTGCTCTTGGCCGGTTAAATCCCAACCTGACAGAACTGGGCGATGTTGTTGTGCTGGACGCCAAATAAAGTTAGCACCGTTTTGCAGAGAGCCTGCCGGAGCTGAAAAGCTATCAACTAAGCCTAAAATCTGCGTTTGTTCTTCATGGGTATCGACTGCAGCTTCGAAAATTACTTCTGCAATCTTACCAGTGGTTTGTGTAGCCATTTAAAACCTCTTACCAGTTGGATGTATTATGCCCATTCGCCTTGGCTTGGCGTTTCAGGTCAAATGCCTTTTGCGTGTCTCCGCGCTTCTGTGCTTCTTGATACTTTCGCATCAGTGTTGATACAGTTGCAGAGCCACTAGCATCGCCTTTTATGCCAGAATCAGGCTTGGGCGCTTTGCTAAGTTTAACCGCCGGAGCTTTTAACTTTGCGTTCAACTGACCGAGCCAAACCGCTGCACTAATGCCGCTGTTATCGTCAATCAGACGCTGTTTAAGCTCTGACAATGCTGTGCCGTTGATGCCAAGATGCGCGATAACGCGCTCACTACCTTCGCCCAATCGAGCGATAAGCTCATCAGCTACTAAGTCGCCGTTGCCAGTCAGTGCGTGCAGCTCTTGGCGTACACGGTAATCTGCGGCTTTGTACTTTTCCGCTGAGAAGCCAGGCGTGCTTTCAATCAACTTTGCAGCACGTTCATAGTGTTGCTCTACCTTCTCTTCACGTTGTCTTTCAACTATCTGTTGATGCTGTTGCTGTTCACGGCTGCCCAGCTTTTGAGCTAACTTCGATTCAAGCAACTGCTCTTGATAGCCTGCCATCGCTTCCGCGTATCGGTCTTCGTCAAAGTCAAAATCTGACAGCTTTGGCATTTTCAACGCAGGGGCTTGCTGTTGAGGTGCAACATGACCAGCCTTTAACTGCGCATTTTCCTGCCGCAACCGCTCAAGCTCATCATCTTTTTCAGATAGTCGCGCTTTTAGCTTGTGGCGCATTTCAACGTGTTTCGATAACGGTACAGCTTGCGACTGCCCCTCATCGCCTTTCAGCCATTCTTCAACTTCGGTTTCGCCTTGCGCTTCGGTGTCAACTTCAGTTTCTTCATCTGCTACCGCTTCAACTTCCTCAACCTGGTCAACTTCCTGTTCATCAACTTCTGGTTGTTCAATCTCTGCTGCAGCGTTGGCTGCTTTTAAGTCTTCAAGACTTTGGAACTCACTCATAATTTCAACTCGCTATGCACGATAAACCTAGCTGCCTGCTAGTAAGGTGGCTGTATTGACCGCACAGCTATGCGTGTCAAGATTATGGCGTACCGTCAATTTATTGTCAATCAACTGGTCGGAGTTGTTGACTTGCGGTTGTGGTGGTATGGTTAAAGCGGGTTGGGAGTTTCCTAACCGAAGCATCTGGCATATGTGCGCCGCAATCTTAACTACGCTACTCCTTGGCTGCTGTTGTGGATTGAGTCCGGCATAATATGCAAGGCGGGTTTTATAGTTTTGACCTCAGAGCAGTTGGGCGCTGTGCCGGTTAGTCCAATAAAAAACCCGCCGAAGCGGGTCTTGTTATTTCTTGGGCGGCTTTTTGCTGCCTTTTTTATTGCATCGGCTCATACCCAAACTCATGAATAGAATTGCCGTCTGATGCAATCTCAGACGCTTTAACCTTCTTGCTAATAATGTGGTAATCCTTAGAATCGCCAATGTGATCGCGTGCGTACTCTTTGGTTGTTGTTACCCAATCGCCAGAGTTTATGTCATTAACCCCTTTCGGAACAGCCCTAAAAATCTCAATCTCTTTATCAGGATTTCCGCGCAACGATTGGATTATGTTAATAGCCTTTTTGTCGTATGGCGCACCGTGCGAATTGTATTTAAGTGCGTTTGGCCCATAAATGTCGTCAAACACAGATGACAGGTCAGCAGCTATAGGATTCCCGCCGCTTCTTGTTGGCGCTTTGTGCTGCATCCTATAGTCGTTCTCAGATTTAGGCTGCTCGATAGCTTGATTTCTCTGCTCGATAATTTGCTGAGCTTCCGGCTTAGATGTTTCAACTTCCAGAATACGCTCACGGAAAAGCCGCTTCGCCTCATCTGGCGGCATTTGTTTTAGCATTCTCCCATCATTCATAAACATAACGGCAGAGCCGTCAGGCATGTAATCAGTGTAAAACCTTCCTGATTGCTGACGCCATGCGCCTGACTCTGTTAATTTGCTTGGGTCTGATGTTCTGAGTTGGGCTGCTAAATCTTCAGGCGTCAAATCAAAAAGCTGGTGAACTGAAGTGATTGGACCGCTAACAACCCTTGGCGTATACAAATCCGCCCCGCTAACAGGCTTCCGCGCAATGCTTAAACCCTTCAGACCTAAACCTTCCAGAAATGCAGTAGGTGCAGAGTAAGCTGCGGCTGCTAATGCTGGGCTTCCGGTTGCTGAATACGCTTTATCTCCGAGGTTTTGCGATGCGCCTTGGATTACTTCACCGACCGGCTGCAAGAAAGCCTGTAAGCCTTGCAAGCCTTGCTGACCTTCCATTGTGCGAGGCTGATATGTCATTGCCTGCTGCGCTGCGTTGATAGACTCAACAGCGCCATCAATGCCACGACCACGCAGCAGCGCACCTAATCCAGCCAACCCAGAAACCGGCTCAGCCGCCATTGCAGAACCAGCAGCTAATGCTGGCTCCGCATATCGTGCAATCTCGCCAAAGTACCGGCGCAAATCATCTTGATACGGCATTGTCACCTCTCACACTTTGACGAAGTTTCATAGCGTCATTCATTGCAATAGACTGGCTTTGCACTTGCTTATAATCAATCTCAGCGCCAGCCTTCTCAGCGTCAACCATCACCGCCATTCTATCTGTCTCAGCTTTGAATTGTTCGATTTGATTCTTCACTTGACCGTTAGCTGCTTTCATTTGCTCAGCCTGCGCTAATGCCATCGCTGCATCTGGCTGTTGTGCTTGTGCTGCTTGCTCCATTGCCGCCATCTCTTCCTCTGTCTCAGGCTTGCGAACACCCATCACAACCAACTGCTGACCAGCCCAGTCTCTGATGTCTTTGGTGTCTGTGCCTGATGACAGGTTAACGATTTTAAGCAGTGTAATTCGAGCTAGTTGCGGGTCAACCGTTTGCGCTGCTGGTAACAGCTCAGTCAGCTTTTCAACAGCCTCAGCCTTGCTAGTCTCATATGCCCTGCCGATGTCAGCGTAAATTTCAAAACTTGCGTTTGTCAGGTCGTTCAATACCTTGATTTCGCCAGTCTCAATATCTAGCTGCTCTTCCATCAGCATGACTTCAGCACGATTACCATTCGCTGATTCGGTCACAACCTTACGCGGAGTGTCGTACACTTCTGACGCCATTGACGCGAACACTTCAGCGTCACGCCGCATAGAGTATTTGCGGTTTTCCTGATAGCCGATTGATTGCTGGTCAAACATCGCTGTCAGCGTGTTGAGCGCTTTGCCTGATAAGTCTGGGTCTGAGATGCTATTAGGCAAGCCAGGATTCACAACATCTTCAACAGCCATACGCATCTCTTGCAGCAGTGGTTGCAGCGCCATTGGTGGCGGCTGCTCTAACGTCTGCGCGATTGGCCCAAGTGGTAGCTCATTGCCATTAGCATCGAAACGGTTTTGTAACGCATACGGCAAATCATCATCTGCTCCGGTGCGGTCGTGCATAAACTCGAAGCCCTGAATCTGCTCAGGGAAGTAAATCGGCTTGACTCGTGGACTACGAGCAACGGTATCGGCTAAGTAACTCATGGCGAAGTCACGCAGAATCTGCGGGTCACGCGCTGCCTTTACAATGCCCTCATAGTATTCAACGCCTTGGATAAACGCGCGTTCGCCATACTGAGGAATAACCGGAATTTCCGAACCCGCAATCCGCTCAGGCTTGCCAATGATGCCGTCGCCGCTAATGACGTACTTATCAACAACGTACTTTTCAATCTCTTTGCTTTCGACAAACTCAAAGCCAGCTTCTGCAAGTTCTTCTTCATCTTCGACTAGTGACATATCGACAGCTTGCAGTGTGCCGAACATATCCTTGTAAAAGCCGATTGTGACTTTTGTTTTGTAGCGGTGATAAAACTCGCCAACATAAACAACGTCTTTTTCGCCACCTTGCCCGAACCAAGGGAACGACAAGCCATAATCAGGGTATGAGAAGTTTGAACCAACCTCACCTTCTTCAATCTCTTCACCTGTCAGCTCACAATAGAGTTCACAGTAACCGGCTTTGGTAAATGGCGTTAAGATTGTGCAATGCTTGGCGTCAGCTTTGTCGACAGCCTCAGCAGCGCAGTCGAAGAACACGCGGCTGTTAAACTCACGGATAGGCTGGCGCATGATGACTTGGTTGCGATTGCCTAAGCGGTCGGATTCGTACTTAGTCGCAAGACGCCATCCGCCGATACCGCACACAACCTGTTCATCGCAGGCGAAGTCGAAAGCCTCTTTGCTGATATTCTTGCGGCATGATGCGCGATATAAGCCATCCATTAAATCTGCAACTTCTTCATCGGTGCCGTCAATCGGCTCGAAGTCTGCTTGGATCGGATTCGCTCGCATATCTGCAATGATGTCTCTCTTGCCTTTGCGAAGCAGGTCAAACTCGCCTTTGTATTGCAGGTTGCAGCCAGCTAATAAAGAATCATCCCAATGCGTAATGTGGTAAAACACCAAGTCTGACGCTGCGCGCTCGCGTGTTGGCTGGTTGTAAGCGTAATCCGCATCAAATCGTTTTTGGATTTCTTCAAATTCTAGCTGCTTGCTGCGTTTCATCTGCGCCCCATTTTAGGCATTGGCCTAGGTATATACGTATTCTGTCTATTTTGAACGATAACGGACGTATTAGCAAACGCCATCATGAGCGCATCAGCCATGTTAGGAGATGGGATTTTCAGCGCTTTCATCTCAATCTTGCTCATTACTTGGATAAAGCCGTTATTGTTATCCTTGAGCGGTATACGGCAAACTTCAGAGCGCAGTGCATCAATGTTTTCAATGCCTGAGCTATCGAGGCTAATCATGTGGTCTGGGTCGATGTACTCGCCTCGCGTAACAGCTCTGTAAGTCGCATAGAAGCGGTCACGCAACGACCAATAGTATTGCGCTCTCTTGTTGCGGAAAACGTCAGCATTTCGCGCTGCGTTGCGAATTGGCACGCCTTTATTGTCAAACGAGTACATGCTGTCTGGATTATCGACAGACTCAGAGCCTTTGAACATCTGCAGGACTACGCGCTTACCGGACGCAATGTTGCTGATGTGCTGGCGTAGTGTCGCACCTAATCCGTCAGCATCCCACACAAAATAGTCAGCCTGGTCAGCAAAAGCCCAGCCAAGCGCAGTGTCACAACCTTGATATGCGTCACCGTTCAGGATTTCTTTCACCTGTGTTACAACAGAGCCTTGACGCATTGCAAAGCCTTTGGCGTCAGCGCCTTGGTCGGACGGGTCAAGCGCTGCGACTTTCGCGCCTTGCGGTTTGAATCCCAGCTTGACATGCGCATCGATACAAGCGTTGAACCATTCTGATGGTATCAGTGCATTGTCTACATGGTCATTGAAGTCACCCTCCCACACATGCCGATAAGATGCGGCAGGCAGATTATCCATGTCGTATTGCCGCTCAGCTTCCAGTCCAGACTCTTCAAACCACGGGTTATCGCTGTGGTTCATTTGCACGATTAGATGCAGATCATCTTCATAGAATCCGTTGCGCTCTAGTTCATGTTTGAATGGTACGATAAAGCGCTGGCTAAACGGGTCTGCTGAGCTGGCGGGGTTGGCGATGAATATCAGCTGCACCTGATTGATGTCGCTGATATGCTCGTTCTCTTGCTCTTCAGTATCAACAAGGAATTTCAGCGGCAAACCTGCGCGGGCTTTGTTTCGCGCTGTCGGCGTTAGCTGTTCAAGCGATTCTTTACTGATAGTCTGTGCTTCTTCAACCAGAAAGCGCCGGAATCCTGCGGCAGATTTGATTGATGCTGGGTTTCGGGCCAATCCTTTGAACTTAAACTCTCCGCCAGACTCGTGGAAAATTATATTGTTCTGAGTGCTAAAGCCTTCGAAGCCAAGTCGATTGTATTCGGTGGTTATTAGGCTGTGAACTGAATCTTCGAGACTGTTCTGAAACTCACGAAGGCAGTAAACCTTATCGCCCAGGTCTTTAACGCCGGCCATCGCCATGTCTAACACCTGAACAGATTTCCCAGAGCCACGTCCACCGATAACCACAACGAAGCGCTTGGTTGTCTTCAGTACGCATTCAAGCTTGGCGGCAATATAAACATCAGCCTTAACAACATCGGTTCGAACCCATTCTCCAGACTGATACATGAGATTGTATAGGTGGCCGCGCTCAGGGCATACAATGCCAAACACGGTAGAATAAACGCGGGTAGAGTCTGGAGCAGCTTTCACTTTCGCCTCTAGCGCATCTAGCTTGGCTGCGGTTAGGCGTTTCATTAGATGAACTTGCCTGATTTAATGTCGTATACGTGAACTTTACCGCCTGTGTAAATGTCTCTGGTTGCCGCGTATTTCACAGCATCTTTTGCTGATTTACCGAAATCTAGAGCTGATAACGCAAACTGCTGACCGCTTCCAACAGCGTCAGAATCTTCTAACGCTTGCCTCCAAGTTGTTTTGTCGCCGTTATCGACGCCGCACCAATACGCAACCCCGTCAATTACAGCCATTGCTATGCAGTCTAGGTCTCGCTCAGGCTTTATGCCGTCAAACGCACATAGAAACTCATGAATATCGCAATGAGCGCCAGCGAAAAACCAGATGTCTTTTCCTTGCGTTATCCATTTTTTACGGGAGTCTGATTTTATAATGCCGCCAGAAGTTGAGCGGCTATCAATTGCGATTTGTCTTGCTTTGTGGTCGTATGCGATTGTTGTCATTCATTTACCGCCTAGCGCAAACAAAGCAGCGACGATTGCAGGACTTGCGAGTGTGCTGACCAATAGCCAGGTTATCTTTGCGCCAAAAGTGCGCACGCCATCAATAACTAATTGGTTTGCTGCAGACTGCTCGCGTAATGCTCTGACGTCTTTCTGTAGCTCTGTGTTTTGCTGTGCAACGTGGTCGTGTTGGACTATGTACTTCTGAAGGCTAAGCGTTAAATCTTGAATGGATTTTGTCAGCGACTTCTGACCGTCTATCATCTCACGCGTTGATGTTTGAATCGCTGCTATTTCGCGCTCGTGCTGGTCTACTTTCTGCTGAAGTCTGCTCAGCTCGTCGTTTGATTGAGTCATGGTTGAACGCTCTAAATAGATTAAGAATTACAATTAGAGCGATTATAGCCTGCACTGTCAGGAGTACGCAAACGACTATCAATGTATGCTTTTCCACCGGCTGCACTCCCTAGCACCGCGAACAACACATCAAGCGGAATCGAGAACTCTTGACGTATAGCGTGCAATTCATAAGCTATTGATAAGGCTAACATCTGGTCATAAAGCATAATACCATTTAGCACCAGACTTGTGGCAATAATAGCGCCGTACGCCAGATAAATCCTTACCAATTCTTTATAAACTGTTGATAAATATATAACCGCCGTGAAAATCAGACTATCCACGCTGATTTGTATGGCGTAGGTTGCCATTGTTGTGTCTATTGCAGAGTCGAACAAGCCGTTAATGGCAGTAGGGTCAACAGCAAGAAATAGGGCATAGTACAGCATAATGAGCAGGCAGAGATTTAACCCTCTGCCGCTCCATAGCCAGATTGCTGTTATGACAATCAGAGCTATTTCGTTGCTCATTTTTTAGTCTTCTTGCCTGTTGATTTAGATTTGGCAGGCTTTGTTACTGGTGTATCCATCTTTGGCATTTCGGTTGCTCCTGTGTTTGAACCGCAATCAGTATACAACACAACAAGCCGGTCTTGTCTAACTCATCGGATGAGTTAGCTTTTCTTTAGCTTCTCTATATCAGCAGCCATCTTTTCGAACCGCTCAATGATGTCTGTTTGCTCGTTGATTAGCAGCATATCTTTCAACGCAGCCAGCAGCTTCCCAGCGTCTTCAATCGAGATAGCGCCATCGGATGCAGACTCAAGAATGTTATTGGCATTCTCTGTTGGCGTGGCTTCTTTGCTGAAGTCGAACGGCGTAGGATTCGACTCTGGCTTAGCCTTCGCCCAACCTCTATCGAGTAGCGCCTGCTTGCACATGCCTGAGTCCTTATGATCATCGTCAAGCGCAACTGCTGCGATTTTAGCGAACCAGGCTCTTTCAACTTCTGAGTTGCTAGCATCTTCAGGCAGTTCTAGCCTGCCCGACTGCTTTAGCGCTTCGAGTATCAGTGTGCGCTTGTCTTGGCCGCGCTTAGCTGGTTGGTAGTCTGGACTGAATTTCTTGCCCATAGCTCGTTATAGCCTCGTTTTTCGAGTAAGCATACCACAAAAACAAAAGCCTGCTAAACAGCAGGCTCGGACGCTTTACTAATGCGCTCTTTTGCGATGTTGAAATAGTTCTCGTCCAGCTCTATTCCGATGAAGTTACGATTTAAGTTCACGCAAGCAACGCCAGTTGTACCGCTTCCCATTGTGAAATCCAAAACCGTCTCACCTTCGTTAGTGTAGGTCTTGATTAGATATTCCATAAGGGCGACTGGTTTTTGTGTTGGGTGCAGTCTTATCTTTTGCTTGTCACTACCAAACACTTGAATGCTGCGAGGGTATCTATCTGTATTGCCGCCTCCTGAAACTTCAATTGTTTTTCCGTAACACTCACCGTCGCCATTTCTCTTTGTGTAGCTGTTTACAGGCTTATGTCCAGTTGTTTTTTGTGGGTTGTATGTCGGTTGACTCCTATAAAACACCAAAATGTTTTCATGTGCTTTCATTGGCGCTTTTTTGGCGTTTAGATGCCCTGTCGCTGCATTTTTCTCCCATACCCACTCATATTTAAGCATTGAAAGATTTGAAACCCCTAAAACCTTATCGAATGGTGTCTGTGCGGTCATAACAATGGCCCCATTAGGCTTAATAATGCGCTTCAACCGCGCCCACATTGGCTCTAGTGGTATAATTGAATCCCACTTACAAGCAGTGGTCCCATAAGGCGGGTCAGTCAATACCATATCAACCGAACCATCCGGAATCTCTTTCATCCGCTCTAGGCAATCGCCAAGCATCAAATTAATCAATTCGTTGCGCTCCACTCAAAAGCCTGTACTAATTCGTCAATGTCATCCGTCCACGCGTTAGGCATCGCTACCCAGCCAGCATCAACCGCCAAGCCTTTGCATTTATCGATTAAAGCCTGGTGACTCTCGCGCAGGAAGTCGGTTAAATCCTCATGGCGATAAGGCGCAGTCTGAATGTACTCTGTCACAGTCTTAATCTTACCGTTTGACTCTTGCGCCCATACGACCAACAAAACGCCCCACTTAAACGCGGTATCACCTAACGCCTTGGCTAGTGACGGCGTAATAACGTCTAACCGCTTCTTGGTCTTGCATGATACCACATCAACCTTGTCATCTTTAGACAGTCGCATGGTAAGCGCCAAGTCTTTTACTGCGATTAGTGTTTGCGTGATGAGCCTCTTTGTGGGGTTGTGCTTTTTACGCTTGCTCATCCTCAGCCTCATCAATTATAAAATCAATTCCGTCAGCCATTTCCATAACGGTATCCCGCAAATCGCCGCTTAATAACTCAGCAGCTTTATGCAGCCTGTTTGCTGCCTCGTTTAAGCAAAACGCAGCCTCAATTGGTAGTTTCATCAATGCCCTCCATTAAACTTTGATTTGTAATACCGGCACTTTCCGCCCATGTGTAGTTGTCTTTGAAGTAAAGCGCATACACTCCGTTAGGGTTTAACTTGTAACGCACTCCGCGAATAATCCATTCGTAATGCTCGCCGGTAGAGCCGTTAAGCGCAATCAAATCTATTCTGTCCATTTGATGCCTGCTTCACTCAGCGCACTGAGAATATCATCAACCTCATAATACTCATCATGCTCCATGCCAACTTCGCTTGAGCCTTCAATTTCAAATACGAATGTTCGACAGCATGTAGCAGGCAACTCCACAACCAACGCCTGACGGCTGGCTTGCCATGCTTGCCACCATTCGCGAGTCATGGAGCTTATATACTCTCTATCGCGCTTCATAACATCTCCGCCGCGACGCCTAACCCACTCCTCAAACTCTTCCCGCATCTTATCCATTTTCATTCGCCTTTTTGTACGCCGCCATAAGCAGCTTTTCACAAGCCCAATACTCCGCCTTGTCACCTCTAACGCAGGCGCGATACATGCTTGGTTTTTTCATGTTACTTGCGTTTAGTGGCTTTATGCGTTTGAAGCTCATTCTGCCTCCGGCGCAGCAGGTAGCGACATCCAGTGGGTAGGGTTGTTGTCAAATCCTTTGCCACCTATAATTTGCCTCCAGCACACTCCGTCGTACCGGCAAGCTACTGATATATGCGGATTCATAAATAAAGCTGACAGGTAGAAAACTAAAACCGGTCTATTTACCTCCGGCAACCGCTCACTAACCTTAATCCATTCGCTCATCACTTCAACTCCATGCTGTCGATAATCGCTTCTTCTAAGTCAGCTATGATGCTGGCGTGCTCGCGGGCTGCTTGTTCGGCTGCCTCAGCCTTAATCAGCGAATAAATAACGTCATATTCGCAGTAAAACCATTTAGTTTTTGTCGCCAACATCCATTCTGCGTCATCCATCAGCTCATCAATCCGCGCAGCAATCCAGTTTTCATGCGCTTCTAAATCTCGCAGTTGTTTCATAACTTCTCTCCAATAGCTTTGCCAATGACGATGCCAACAGCAAAGACACCGCCAAGCACCAGCATGCTTACAGCCCACAGCACGCCAAAATGAACAGTGATTAGCATGTCAACTTCATTCATATTCCCCTCCAAATAAAACCAAAGCATAACGCATCCCTGCGGCTTGAGAAATCGGACCAGTTAGCGTAGCTCTTTAGTCAGCTCTTCTGCCCACAGCGCCGAGTAGCTAACTTTATCCAACACTGAATCCTCATGCAGTCGCGTCGGGTCGCTGTATTGCCTAACCAGCTTTACCATCTCTAGGATTAAGCAAACGTCGCTGCCTTTTAATTTTTTGCCAGTAATCGAATTAAACGCATCTGCAGCCGCTTCAAAGCTCCGCTCTCCCGTACCGCTGGCGTCGTATTGCTTAGCTCGCTCTGATTGAACCTGAGCGCATGCAGCTAGAAATTCTGTGGATGTTGCATGGTGCTTCATAAGTATCTAGTCCTTAACGCGTTAGCTACGCGTTCATCTGTTTGTAAGTCTGCAAGTTGACAGGCCAGTTCGTGTTTGCGTTTCTTCCATGCTGCATGGGCATCTTCTGGCGTCGAAAAGCAACCTATGTATTCCAACTTTTTGGTAAGTGGGTTTTTGCATTTCGCACTAAATCTTGCGCATGTTTTGTGAGCATAAACTCCAGTTTTTTTCATATCTTCACTTGATTCGCTACGTATAAGAAAGCTATTTATAGTGCGACATACGAACACGCAGGTTTCTGGTGAATAAATTTTATTTCCTTTTTTAAGCAAGTCCTTATCAAGCTCTTTTCCCTCCCAATCCTGCTGCTCCATCCAAGCCTTGAAATTGCTAAACTTCAGCCACTGCTCAATTACACGGCAACCGTCGTATGATGGCTTTGATTTTTTGTAGCTATGAGCATAGCAACGTGCAAGCATGTCGCACCATTTTCTGTAAAATGGGCATTGCACGAGCTTTCCATTTATTAATTTACCGGTTACATTTTTATCATCGTTTACGCCGACGCCAAATATTAAAGATCTCGATCTTGACATAAAAACCTCAGGTAAATAAAAACCCACTGACGTTGGAAATGGCCTGCTGAGTACGGCTCCGTCAATGGGTTCTTAATCTTCTCAGCTTGTCTTTGGCTTCTGGCCTGCAATCAGCTTGGTTTCCACGCCTTACTGATAAATCAATTATATATCAACTAGAACTGTATTGCATATTATTTATATATAAGCCTAGCGCTTGGGTTCAACAAGTCCGACCAGTTGTTTAGTTAGTAGCATAGTTAACTATAGTTTATGTTAACACTTTGTTAAATGCCGCGTTAATAAAGGCTTGTAGCTTACAATAGTTATATACGGATATATATATCTCTTTCTCTTTATATATCTCTTTAAAAGAGTATATAAGGGGGTCGTCCTAATCGCTTTTTTCAATCAATAAAACAGATAAATATCAGTATATCTGTATAGGCGTTTTCGCTAACCTGCTAACCAATCAGCAAACTAAGCTGCAAGCCGCTCCGTTATTGAGTTTCAGCATAGTTGCTATGATTAAACTACTTAATCGCTAACATAAAAAAGGCGCTTAAAGCGCCTTGTATTTCTTATACTCTAATCGGTTTTTTCGATTAACCGTTTTTATTGATTCTATTCGACCGCACTCGAGTAGCTTTTCCAAAATCTGCAAAACGTGCTCTTTTTTGTGAGGTCTGCATCGGTTAACGATAACGCCCTCGCTTTCAAACTCGCCAGACGCCTTCAAAAACTGCTCAATTTTTACTGCGATTGATTCCCCTGGCGATTCTTTTTCGACGTCGTTAGACCGCGCCAGACGCATTTTCATGGCGCAGTCACACTTGACTAGCTCATACGCCCACAAAACATGCTCATACGTGCGCACGCCTTCCGCAATCGCTAAAACCAATGACGTTTTAGCGGTGAGTTCATATCCGCGCCTGTGAATGGCTTCTAAGCCGTAATCCTTGGCATCTTCTGCGCATTGCCAGAAATACTCCGCAGCGTCTTGCAATAGTGCTTCCGCCTCTTTGGTGTCTTGTATTGTGATAATCGCACCGGTATTTTCTATTCGGGCTAATTCTTCAGAATCACCGCAATTAAACAGCGCTGCTAATTGCATTGCTAATCCTGTTGGCAATCCGCGCTGGCCGCGTTTTTTGTTTGGCTTTGGATTTGTTTCATGCTCGTTGAATATTAAAGACCGACCTATAAAACCGTTGGTTGCCATCTCGAAGCTGACAAGACTGTTAAATGTGACTGGGGTGGTGAAGCCGATCAAGGTAACAAATGGATTCTTGATACCGTTATCGATGTCTTTGAGATGTTCTTGCAAGTGGTCTGCCCTTGCTTGAAACTTGCCTTTTGGATCTTCGTTGTTGTCTATTTTTTTATAGCAAGCAGATAGCTCTGCTTTGATATCTGTTTTTACCTGCTCTTTTAAGTCGCCGCTGATCTGCAGATAACCATCTGCTTTTGTGTATGCGGATAGCATAACTTTAACAACGCCTTCAAGGTATGACGCGCCACCTTTTGACGCTGACGTCACAACCGTTTTGAGGAACATGCCGAATTCATCAATACAGTAGTGCGCAGCCTGATGGCGGATGAAGTTGCGGATCATCTCCTGCTCTGACTTGATATGCCCATGTAGCGCTGGAGCCATTCCAGCAGCGCGAAGGCAATCAGCGAACGCTTGCTGGATGGCTTCTTTCCCGGTGCCAGAGCCTGCAACGCACAAGCTAAATAAGTTTGGTGTAATGCCTGTTTGGTCACGATAGCGCATCCCCGCAATCGCTGATACTGCATTAAGCGCTGCTGCAACCGCTAGATTTTCACGCGGGAAAAAGCACTGACTGTTAATCCATGCCGCAAGCTCACCAATAAATCCAGGTGGGCGCAACAGATCAACCGTTGGCGGTGAATCGTCATCGTCTGTAAGGTCTGTTTCAAACGTGACAGACTGCTGATAACCGCCAAGTTCCGCATAATGAATCAGCGTACCAAGACCAACCGATAAGCTGGATTTTCCGAAGCTGTGCCACTTGGTAAGCATGAAAGTGCTGTCATATTTATCGCTTTTCTTGCTCCAATTATCCCAAATAGCAAAACCATCGCCGGATAGCGTGTGATGGATTGCCATACCTATCCTGATCCATACTTCATAATCAACGTCATCATTCTTGATGTGGTCAACCATATCCGCCAAATCCTGATAGCTAACGTCCATCATGCCGCTACTGGTTTGTGCGCGATAACGGTCTGGCTTTTTCAGTAGGCTAACTAAATCATCAGGCGCATCAGTGACGTCACACGGATGTCCGGATTCAACTTCATAGCTACTGCCGGAAGCGTGCATACTTCCAGCGCCCACGACATAGCCAGACGTTTTAAAGTCAATCCCTTTAAATTGGTCCAAATACTGAACGAATGCGCCGCCAGGTGATTTAAAATAAATATGCCAACCGCCACCGCCTGTTTTTACAACAAATCCGGACTTGTCGCGCCAATGATTAACGGCGTTAATGTCACCACCATTGCGCGGGTCGATATCAATAATCATCCAGCCATCGCACAGCACGCCAAAACCAGTATCAAACTGGCCGGACTCTTCCATGACTTCGATCTGATCGTCAGACCAATCCGGCGTATGCTGCCAATTACTTGAATATGGTTTTTTGTATTGTTGTTTTTCGTTTAACAGGCTGCCGTCATGGTCATGCTTTCCAAGCAGACCAAAAACTTTAAAACCAGCCTCCAAATAATCGTGTTGATTCACGCCTGAACTCCCTTATCTTCAAAATAATCTGACAGCGCTTTGACTGTTGTGTATTTTGGTTCCTGCCCATCCATTAGCCGGTAAAGCGTGTTTGGATGAACGCCGATAGACTGCGCTACAGCGCTCAGGTTGCAGTCTTTTAGTAAGTCTTTGATGCGGTCTAAAGTTAGCATTGTTTACGCCTCTTATTAAAAAATTATCTTTCAGTGTTGACAGCATAAAACAGCTATGCCATATTTGCAACCGTAGAGAGCGAGAAAGGAGGGCATAAGATGTCACTGTTATCTACCATTGAAAAACCGCAAGATCGTCCAATTATTGCAACAATCACAGGCGATGCAGGCGTAGGTAAAACTACACTAGCCGCTACATTTCCAAAGCCAATTTTTATCCGTATCGAAGATGGTTTACAGGCTATTCCTGTCGAATCACGCCCAGATGCTTTTCCTGTTGTGATGAAGGTTGAGCAATTATGGGAGCAATTAACGGCACTGATCAAAGAAGATCACAGCTATCAAACTGTTGTCATTGACTCAGTTACCCAGCTAGAAACTTTATTTGGTGAGCATGTTATCGAGTCAGATCCTAAAAAACCGAAAAGCCTAGCGCAAGCAAATGGCGGTTATGGCGCAGGATATGGCGCAGTATCAGCTTTGCATGGACGCGTGCGTAAAGCCGCCAAAGTGCTGAACGAGCAGCGCAATATGCATGTGTTATTTATTGCGCATAGTGACGTTAGCACTATCGAATTGCCTGATGAAGATCCATATTCGCGCTATGAGCTGCGAATGCATAAGAAGTCAGTACCGCATTACGTGGATAACGTGGATCTGGTTGCTTACCTCAAACTAGAAACATTTACAACTGGCGATGGAGATCGCAAGAAGGCAATTTCAAGCGGCAATCGCATTGCAATCTGCTATACCGCTGCGGCGCAAATAAGCAAAAACCGCTACGGAATCACTGAGCCTGTAGAAGTGCCGCACGGCAAAAACCCTTTTGTTCAATACGTACCATCTTTAAAAGTGGAGAAATAATATGTCTTTTTGGAATTTAAGCGATACCAGCGAGAAGTTAAACACAACCGGCAGCTTTGAATCTGGCGGCGGTGATATTGAACCAATCCCAGCGAAAACTCAGGTTAAAGCAGCTCCAGACGAAGCTAAATGGGATGAATATCAAGGTGAGGAGTACATTAGCGTCCGGTGGAATGTGTTAGCACCTGCTGAATATAAAGGCCGTAAAATCTTTCAAAAGGTGAAAGTGCTGGATACTGACGGCAAGAAAGCGGATAAGGCTAAAAAGATGCTGGCAGCTATCGCCGTGAACGCTGGCGGCGGATTGCTGAAAGTGCAAGGCAAACCTTCAGATCAAGACCTGCAAAAACACTTACTGAATAAGCCAATGGCTTTACTGTTGCAAGTCTGGGAAATTGAAGATCAGCAAACCGGCGATAAAAAACGCGGCAACTGGATCAGTGCAGTATCGCCACTGAAAAAACAAGAGCCATCAAAACAGCCTGAACCTGAGCCGATAGCCGAATCTGACGACGATGACATCGGATTTTAATTAAAATAGGCGGCTTCGCGCCGCCTTCTTTTTGGAGATATTGGAATGGAACAACGTAGCGAAGAATGGTTTAAAGCGCGTGCAAACCGGATAACAGGCAGCGCTATTGGCGCGATTTTATATCTATCGCCATTCGCAACACCGCAAGACGTTATGCGGCGCATGGTGCGTGAATATCACGGTCAACCGTCAGAATTTACCGGAAATATTGCCACTGAATACGGGCAATTAAATGAGCCTAACGCGCTGGCGGATTATCAGTTGACGCATAATCAGGTTGTCGAATGCGGATTTTACGTGCATCCAACAATCGAGTGGCTAGGAGCAAGCCCGGACGGATTGATCGGTGATGACGGTCTGATTGAAATTAAATGCCCTTTCGGAAAGCGGCATGATGTTGATCCGGAGTTTTTGCCAATATCGCAGCAAATGCACTACTACGCACAAATACAGTATCAGCTTTTTTGCACTGGCCGCATGTGGTGCGATTTTTATCAGTGGAGTGCTTACGGCTCAAGCCTTGAGCGCGTCAACTTTGATCCGCAATTCATTGAAGACACACTGCCAACACTGCAAGAATTCTATAGCTGTTTTATCACCGAGCGCAATGAAAACGCATGGAAGTATATCGACGGCGGCGAGTTAGTGCAAAAGTACAAGATGGCAAAAGCAGCGCTAGAAGTTGCTGAAGCTGAACTTGACGAAGCCAAGCAAGCGCTAATTGCTGCAACAGATGGCAAAGGCGGAAAGATTGGCGATATGAATATCACACTTGCAAAGCGTCAGGGCAGTATCGCATACGCTAAGGCGGTGAAAGACTTGCTGCCTGATGCTGACCTTGAAGCGTATCGTGGAAAAGAAACAGAGTATTGGACTGTAAAATGAAGCCACGCGACTATCAGGAGGCGGCAGTTAATGCCGCCATCGATTGGATTAAAAAGTGCCTTGATCCGGCAGTACTAGATTTAGCGACCGGGGCTGGCAAGAGCTTTATCATTGCATTAATTGCCAAATGGATTCAGGAAAACACAGGCAAAAAAACACTGGTCATTGCGCCATCGAAAGAGCTTGTCGAGCAGGACAGAGAGAAGTTTCTAGCTACTGGCTACCCTGCAAGCGTGTTCTGCGCATCAATTGATAAATGCCTAAAGCATCCTGTTGTTTTTGGGACTCCGCAAACTATTGGCAATTCTATTGATAAGTTTGGCGGCAACTTTGCGTGCGTATTAATCGATGAAGGTGATGGAATTACACCAACCGTTAAAACAATCATAGATGCGCTGCGCAAGCTCAATCCGAAGTTGCGCGTTATTGGATTGACTGCAACACCTTATCGCCTGGGAACTGGCTATGTATACGCCTATGACGAAAAAGGAAAGGCAATGCATGAAACGGAATGCGTTGATCCATATTATCAAAAGCTGCTCTATCGAGTTGATGCACACTTGCTGATTGAGCGCGGATTTTTAACGCCACCGCACGCTGACATGGATCATGTCGCAGGATATGACGCTGATACGCTCGAATTAAACTCACGCGGCAAATTTGACGCCAAGCAAGTCGAGCAAGTTTTCGAGGGCAAGGGCAGGCTTACATCATTCATTGTTGCTGATATTGTTCAAAAATCATATGGCAGAAACGGCGTGCTGATTTTTGCTGCCACCGTTGCGCACGCTTATGAGATTATGGAAAGCCTGCCAAAAGAAAACAGTGAAATCATCCACGGCAAAACAAGCGATGTTGATCGTGAATTGATTATCGAGAGATTTAAAAAGCGCCAGTTTAAATACCTGGTAAACGTAGCTGTTTTAACCGTTGGCTTTGACGCTCCGCATGTTGATGTTGTTGCCATCCTAAGGGCTACTGAGTCGGTGCGATTACTTCAGCAGATTATTGGTCGGGGGTTAAGGCTTGTTGATCCGTCAACCGCTGGCAATCCATCCGCAATCGCCAGAAGTGAAAAGCCTGATTGTTTAGTGTTGGATTACGCCAGAAATATCGAAAGACATTGCCCTGATGGCGATTTGTTCAATCCAAAAATAACAGCCAGCAAAGCCATGAAAGGTGAGGGCGGACTAGATGTAGTTTGCCCTGATTGCGGATATGAAAATCAATTCAGCATCAGGCCAAACAAAGACAATTTAGAGATAGATAAAAACGGCTATTTTGTTGACCTGCAAGGCAATAGGATTGAAACGCCGCATGGTTTTATGCCTGCGCACTTCGGAAGACGCTGCTACGGTGTCAGCATCATCAAAGGTTTAAACGAGCGATGCGGCTACCGGTGGAGCGTTAAAACGTGCATTGAGTGCGAACACGAAAACGACATTACCGCCAGATATTGCGAGAAGTGCCGCACTGAATTGGTAGATCCAAACGAGAAGCTGCAAATTGAGTTTACCAAACTAAAGAAAGATCCGTACTCGCCAACCAGCGACAAAGTATTGTCATGGCGTCCGCAAGAATGGATTAGTCGAGCTGGCAATACCACGCTGCGAATCGACTGGACTACTGAGTATCGGACTTTTACCGTATGGCACAAACAATATGCTGATTGCGACAAGCAAAAAAACAAGCCAGCGATAAGCAATTGGGTTGCCTTGTGTGTCGCCTGCGGCATTAAAGATAAAGCGCCAAAAACAGCAGCAGAATTTATCGCTGCAAACCCGACAATGCCAACGACGATCACCGCGCAAAAAGAGAAAGGGACCGCGTTTTTCCGAGTGCTGGCTTATAACGAAATGGAGCTGATTCAAGATGAAATTCGAATCTGACATTCCTGTTTACGGTGATATTGATTACCGAAGCAAAAAATGCCCGACAGAAACAGCGGAGCAAATCACTTTTTTTAACTGGCTAAGGCGCGAATACCCAGACAGCTACGGATTGATTGCAATCCATATACGCAATGAAGGAAAGCGCACGATCCACCAAACAATCAGAGAAAAAGCTGAGGGTATGGTGTCAGGTGCCGCTGACATTGTGATACCAGGTTGCCCGACCTTCATATGCGAGCTAAAGCGACAAGACCACACGCAAAGCCACTGGGAAGATGGGCAGCAAGAATACTTAAAGGCAGCGCAAGACGCAGGTGCGTTCGTGTGTGTTGCGTTAGGCTATAAGGCGGCAATAGAGGCATTTAATGTATGGATTGGCAAAGAGTGAAGAAAGCCGCGGCAGATTTTGACGCGCTGCTCAACAAAGAAATAACGCCGGATGAAGCGTGTGACGATGCGCAAATCATGCTTGCAGCGCTTATGTACTGCGATGCTAAATGGATTGCAGAAGCACCAAAAAGCCTGCGCAAAGAATACCTTGGCAGGGTTTACCAGCCATTTCAGGATGATGTTAAAGATATGGCAGCATTAATTATTAAGGGGCAGATATGACAACACCACCACGCGCAACAACACAAATCAGCCTGTATCATCGCAGGCATTTAGTAACTCGTGGCGCAGGCGTGCCGATTGAACAATGCAATCACGATGAGCAAGTTGCTGTGTGGTTAGTTGACTTGTTTTTGGAGAGTGCGAAGATTGAAAGCCTATTCAATAACACTACCAAACAGTGACAGAGCTTTTACCTACATCACCGACGAACCACCAGAAGCTGTTGCGGATGCTATTGCGGAGCGGTTTCGGGTTTGGTCGGTGAAGGTTGTGGCGCTGTGACTCATCTGACCAGTGAAAATATCATTGCATCTCCGGCGTTGTTGTCCTACTATGATTTCAGTAGGCAATAACGCCGCAAAGGAGAAACCATGTTAACCCAGGCAAAACTCGCAGAGTTCCACAACACATCAGACCGCAGCGTACGCCGCTGGTCCGCCGAAGAAAAACACCGCAAAACCATCCAAGCCGAAGCAGACGTCACTCCGCTAGAGTGGCAGTTGGTCGGTGAAATCAGCCAACTGTGCTACTTGTATAATGCGCAGAATTGGTATTGTGATACGCCTGTCAATTGGGCTTGGTTTGAAATTTCTTCGCACGTTATTTCGGTGTCATTCTTTGACGGTTTGAAAGGCCAAGCGAAGCGCATTATGCAAGCAAAAGTTTCTAGCGTTGCAGAAATGCAGCTGATTAAAATGCAGCTTGAACAATTAGTGTATTAACGCCGGTTTAGCAGTACGGCACCAAAGAGGTGTCATATGAACTACATACATTATTCAAACCAACGAACCAAGGCAGGTGAACTTATGAATCAGGAAAAGCCCTTAATCGACTACGTAAACCGGCGCACAGATGCCAAGCCAGAACGCCAAGACGGTGCGGGAGCTATCTTTTGGATTGTTGTAATGTTTCTGTGCAACGTGCTGCTTGCGCTGATTGGAGTGCATTATGGGTAACCTAATCGAAGCCAAAGCAGCCTTAACCGGCTGCAGGAATAGAGAGCAAGTGATGGCTGTAGTCGATGCGTTTTGTGACAAGTGCCGGTTCAGCTACAGCGACGACCTGTCACTGATGGACAACGCCATTATTGCCGGTCGCCAATCAAAGGCAAAAGTTGCAGAAGTGCTGGCTTTTGCGGATAAACAAGTTGAGAGGATGAAGTGATGATAAACGCAAGGTATGTTGACGGTCTTGAGCTGAGAATCAAAGAGCTTAATAAAAAATTAAGCGATGAAGCGGATGCAGCTCTGCATTTGATTGCAGAAAATAAATCCTTAAAAGCCGAGCGCGACGCACTGGCGGCTAAACTGTCCGAGATCCGCAGAGTCTGGGACGCATGCGGCGGCTGGCCTGACACAACAGCAGAAAAGGAAGAACTTCGCGTAGCTATTGAGGGGAAAGGTGTATGAGCTGGGATATTTACGGAAATCCTTTACGCAGAGGTCACTGCGAAGTGCATCCTCATGTGCATGAAGAATATCCATGCAGTGTTTGCATGGCTGAGCGCAATCGCCCACAAATAAACAGACATGCCCATGAAGAGTTTGAGCGGCTGCAATATGAGTTCGCTCAGCAAGGTGACTACATTCGTCACCTTGAATCTGAAAGGGCTGCACTGGCGGCGCAGGTTGAGGCGTTGCGGGACACCTGCAGTTACTGGATAAATCATGCAAAGCCATCTGGCGATTGCTCAAAATCAGAATACAACACATGGCTTGCACTCGGTTATCAATCAAGTGCAATGACAAAGCCCCCACAACACCAGCTTGCGGAAATTCGCGCTGAGGCTGGGCAGGCTGGGTTTGTTGCTGGCTGTCATTGTGGTGCTAACTACAACATCCATGACTGGGACAACCAAGCCGACGAATACGCCGACAGCATCAGAAAAGGCGAGGTGAAGTGATGGTTATGACTACTGCGTATTGCGGCGAACTTGATGCGCCGACTGGTGATAAAGAGCTTGATTCACTTCTTGCTGAAATTCGCCAGAAAACAGGTCGAAGCTGGCAGTGTGAAGTTAGAACCCTGCAGCCAAAAGAAATATTATGGCGAAGCAAAAAACCGGTAAAGACCTACAGTTTGCTTCTTTATGTCGGTGGAGTTATGCCATATCAGCTTATCATGTGTGGCAGTGGAGACATTAGCACGACAAAAGCCTACCTGATCGGCTATCTATCCGGCATGGACGATAAAGCCAACAAACACCAAGGCGGTGCGGAATGAACCCATTCAAACTATTTAACCGACTCTGCTACCTGTTAGCGGTGGGTATTTGTTCACTGGCGATGTTTTGTTATGGGCAGGATATACAGGAGTTTGAAGATGACAACTAGAAAGTCCCTAGTCCGAATCATCAAGACCGGCAAAGAAATAGTGGTGAAGTCATACGGCAACGGCGCTATTGATGCGGCTGGAAATTTTTACCATGCCACTGAGTATAAATTCATAAGGAACGCATGATGAACCTCTGCGACCTATTCACCATTATCCTAACCTGCGCAGGCGTATTTTTTACGTTCTGCGCGCTAGTTCAGTTCATGCCGGATTGACAATGAAAACAATAAGCAAGATGACGCAGATTATCCTTCAGCAACCTGGAGAGCTAACCAACCGCCAAGTTGCTGACAGACTCAACATCGACATTAAAACAGTAGCAGACGCCCGCAGACGCCACGGCGTTAAGCATGCATCCATAAAACGATGCAGAGGCGCTGCCGAGTTAGTAGCCGCGCAATACGGACGCAAAGACGCTGGAGTCGTTGCTGCTGAGATTGGATGTAGTCGGGTTTATGTGAATCAGATTTGGAGAGAAATTAGAAATGCGGGAAATAACTAAACAGATTCTGTCAATGGGCGACACGCCAAGCCCTGAAGTTGCAAAGGCGCTTGGGTTAACGTACAACCAAGTCGTATCGGTCAGAAAGCACTACGGCGTAAGCTACAAAAAGAGAGTGCAAGGTAAATGCACCGATTACAAGTTGATGTTTAAACTCATTGAAGAAGGAAAGCCATATCCAGAAATCGCAAAGCTGTTTGGCTTGCAAGCACAGTCAATCAGGCATCACGCCGCAAAGATTGGGCACAACAGGCAGCATGTCCTAGACGAGCAAGCCATTATTAAGGCGTACAAGTCAAAAATGCAAATCAAAATGATTGAGGTGAAATTTAACTGCTGCAATCACTCGATTTACAGGATTTTGAGCAAACACGGAATTGAGCTGAACAGGAAATAATTATGCTGAGCCCACTAGAGCAACTGTATCTGGAAACGACCAGCAAGGAAGATTTGCTGGCAGAGATTAAAGACCAGCAGCGGATAGCTAATGAGGCTAAAGCAAAGTGGAGCAAGGTTGATGGGCTGCTAAGGCAGTTGACGAAAGAGCATCAACCATTAATGATTGAGAATGCAAAGCTAAAGCTGAGCCTGAATGCAACACGAAATCAACTACACAGATTAAGGAAGAAGTACGGAGAAAATAAGGATTCCGTTACGTCGCAGATTATCGGGCTGATAGAGCAGGGGTTGTCAAACGACGAAATCACAGAAATGGGCTTTAATCGCTCAACAGTCAGAGCGCAGCGAAGCAGAATTAACGCAATCAAAGGTGTGTCATGAATAACAAAATACCAGTATCAGATGAAGCGATGAAGAAGATAGAGGAAGCAAACAAGAAGAAGGCAAAGGCAAAGCCGGAGCTTGCTGCTTTGTTGAATTTAGCAAGAAAAAAGCCCTAGCTCAAAACGAGTAGGGCATTGGAGAGTTACGGGAAGGAAACAACCCAATACTAGACTATTATGACGCGGTAATCAATGCCGCGTTCATAGCCCATTCGAAAGTCTCACCGCTTGCAACTGTAATCGATGAGCCGTAATCCCACACGCCAACCAATCTATCTGATGCGTTAGTGTCATCAAACATATAAGCGTAACGTAATGGGCCAATACCAGCGCCTGAACCTGTCCACGTTAGCGTAGTGTTGACGGTTGCCGTATACGTACCGCCAGTCTGCGAGCTTGCGACGATTGGCACAACCTGACCGCCTGTTGTATAGCCGTTGCCGTTAGCGACTTCTGTAACATCGGCACGAACTGACATAGTTGCAGCGTTTGGCGTGGTGTTGGATAGAATCACACGAAATGTGTCAGTGGCGAAATTGAACTGAGTTTCAAATACGCCTTCGATGAAAGCATTGAACTTAGTAAATGATGCTGTAGGCATTTTTAAAACCTCGTTTTAATAAAGTTGAGCTTGCCAGATGACAAGGTGACGCCAAGCCACTTGCCATCTTTTAGAATTTTTAACTCGTTGGGAACTTGACCACCAATGCAGTATGATGCTGGTATATCAATCTGTAAAACCTTATCCGCACCAGATGCCACAACTGATATACTGCCGCCGCTCAGAGTTGCCCTGAACACCATTCTACATCCTTGCGCGTCGAAGATTGCATAATCAGCATCAGTAATAGTGTCAGCGCCCAAATATGAGCCGTCTGGGTTTGTCAATGGAATGACAATCGTGTTATCTCTTCGCTCGAATAAGCTCATTGTGCGAGCCGTCCTTTATTGATTAGCATTCCGTCAATTCTAGCATTATTGACTAATAAACTGCCAACTTTAGCGGGAACGGTTTGAGCGCCTGCAACCCTAGCGCGATTGACAAAAGCAGATGGATTTGCAGCCGGTGTAATACCTGTTGTTGTAAGCGCTGCAGCGCCGCCAGAGTAAACGTATGTAACACCAAGAGCAGTTAGGCGGTAAACGGTTGGCCCTGAAACGTAAGTAAGTGAGGCACTTGCGCCAGCGTAGCTGTACGCGCCACCGTTCGCCGCAAGTTTAAAGCCTCGCAGCAGAGAGGTAGAAGCGCCTGCGTAGCTATACGCGCCGCCTTGAGCATCTAGCACAAAGCCGCGCAACAATGAAGCTGAAGCGCCTGCGTAGCTGTATGACGCGCCCAAGGCATCTAGGCGATAGATTGTTGCGGTCGTATAACTGAGATTGGCAGAAGCACCGGTATAGCTATATATTCCACCTTGCGCAGCTAACTTAAACCCGCGATTAAGCGCAGCAGTTTGACCGGAATATGTAAACGTACCGCCTAGAGCTGTTAACTGGTAGGTTGCGCCAGAGTTGTAGAAAACCCACCAAGCATCAGCAGTGCCTTGCGTCCCTTGTAGTGTTATTTGATTACCGTTTGCACCAGTCCACGTTGTACCCGTGGATGGCGCGTTCAATCCGCTCCAAGTTTCGCCATACGTCCCACCAGTGAGTTTTGCGCCGTAAAAGTTGACAGCCCTCACAACGGGCGTGTTTTGGTTTCTGCCTAGTGCATTGTAAGGGATCGTGTTGGCTGTACTGTACGTTGCAACAGCAGCACCGTAAGTTGACTCTGACGCAAGTTTTAAATATACGCGAAGGGTATTTGTACCCTCCCTTGTCACTTTTGCTGTATACCTATTACCAACAACAACAAGTCCTGCCGCAGACGCTACCCACGCACGCAGCCCGATAGCACCGTTTGTAAAAATATCGAAAGCACCACTAACAGCACCCGTGTTACCGACGAGAGTTATTTGTGATGCAAGCGATGTTACAGAGAAATCAACCTCAACTTCCCAAGATGTTGTCGTGCTACCACCAGTCCACAAAGGGAATGAGAGGCTACCGACAGTGTTAAAACTGGTTGTGTTAAAAGCACAGTAGTACGCCATTACAGCACCGCCACTTGACCATTAAGCACATAATCACAGCGCCAACGAATCAAGCGCGGCTGGCCGTGATATGGCAATGGCGCATAATATGGTTTTGCCGATTGAATGCCATGCAGCGCCGTTGCATGCTCCCACTCGCCAGATAAGTCTTGCATCTGCACAAGAATATGAGTCACTTCAGGCGTGCGCGTTTTTAGCTGAAGTGTCAAGGATTGCTTGTCAGTTGCTGCGATTTCGCGCCATTGGCCATCAATCATCTCAGGATTGAAATGCGCAACAACATCGCGCAGCGTGACTTCAGGAAATAAAACTTTCTGATAAGTAGCAAGATTGATAATAAAATCACGCTCTTCAGTTGAGCAGATGCCAGCAGCCACGCCAGCTTCTAACATGGTGCGAATCTCTGGTAGTGCTACGTTAATCGAATAGGCAGGGCTTGCAAGATACGCAGGGTTTAACGCTTCAGACCATGCGTTTTTCAGCTCTGGAACTTGGCAAGACTCAATCTTTGAGCGCATGCCACGAGCTAACATGCTTACAAGGTGCAGTGTATTGCCATAAGCGATTTTTCCAACCGTTGCCACAGTCTTGCTTTTAACAAGCTCAAAGCGCTCTTGATGAGTCAGTGGTAGATATTCCGGCTTGTTTAACTCTTCTGTCAGTGTCATTTCGTTACACTCCAAACCATTTCAGGCGTGATCCGTGAAATTCTTTCTGCTCTAAATATACCAGAAGCGTGCGCAACATGCTCGGAACAAAACCACGAATCATTGGTTTCCCAACCGGTCCGAAACAGAATGCCAAACAGCGCCTTTAAATCGTACCCTTTGCCAATCTCCGCAGCAGCTCTTGCCAACGCTTCAGACTCTGAATCAATCACCGGCATATCTGCAAATGCGTAGTCTGTATAACGCTTTTTAAACTCAGTCAGCGGCGTGATAACAACGCCACAACCGCCGCGAGCTTCAATAACAAAGTTGCCATCAACTACCGCGCAATGAGACCAGCGCGACCATGTTACAAGGCGGATTAGTAAGGAGATTGGTTTGTTGTTGCGTGCA
>OGVO01000004.1_pt1 | contig 41818 bp, 68 predicted proteins | sample 1575771 | NCBI WGS metagenome assembly OGVO01 (sample SAMN07581527, study PRJEB24739) | freshwater metagenome | place: Singapore | collected 2015-01 | reverse complement strand
TAGGGTATGCTTGTTGCCAGAAAACACCTCCCTGTAAGCATTGGCAGTGGGACTCCGTCACAGGCGAAGGATACATTAACTCCATAACAGGAGAAAGGAGAGAAGCATGAAAGATCTTAGATCACACTCATTAAGAGAAAAAATAGAAGTGTTCCTTTGGGCAGTGTTTATATTTTTCTTACCAGTGATATTGTTTTTTGTTTATTTATAAGTAGTGTTTATAAAGGAGGGGTATGTTTTATTTGTGTGTAAGGTGCAAACAAAGTGAGGGAGTTATAATTCAAACAACCAACTATAAACCAGATGGGACTCCCTACTATAGTAAGGTCTGTAGAGAATGTAAAAGAAAAATAAACCACCTTTCTAAGAACCACATCTCTTTTGATGAGAAAAACTACAGGGCGATGCATGGTATACTAGAAAAGAAGGATTGGGATAGACGAGCAAAAGAAGTTATCTCAGATATTACCCGTAAATGGCAATCAAAGACTTAAAAAAAGAAGTAGTCACTATTGACTTTAAACCGCACTCAGGACAGCAGGAAATAGCTGATGCACTGTTAGAGTACCGCTACGTCGTTGTGAGGGCAGGAAGACGCTTTGGAAAGTCCGCCAGCGCATTAAATATTGTCTTTAGAGAGGCGTTTCATAACCCAGGCAGATATTGGATCATTGCTCCCGAATACAAGCAGGCTAAATCAATTTATTGGCGTGACTTAGTAGATGAGTTCATCCCTCATCAATTAATCGTTAATAGAAACAACAACGAGCTAATTCTTCAAATTTTAACTAACGACCCCAATAAGACATCAATCATTGAATTTAAAGGTTCAGATAATGAGAACTCGCTTCGTGGTGCTGGTCTTAAAGGTGTGGTGTTGGATGAGTTTGCTTTCCAAAAAGAGCATGTGTGGGACAAGATTGTTTCTCCTATGCTTGTTCAAACAAATGGATGGGCGCTTTTTATTACTACTCCTAATGGGGTGAGCAATCACTTTAAAAAATTCTGGGATGATGCTGTTGCAGAAGAAGCAAAGCAGTCTGATATGGACGCTTGGGGACTTTATGAGAAGTGGTGTGAAGACTCCCATACAAAACACAAACCCACCAAAGAAGGTTTTCAAGCGTGGTCACATATGTGGAAAACATTCCACTTTACTTCCTACGACAACCCCCTTATCCCTAAAGAGAACCTTGACGCCGAAAAGGCTAAACTTACTGAGGAGTTCTTTGTACAGGAATACATGGCAGAGTTTGCTAAGTTTACTGGTTTAATTTATTTAGGGTTTGATTATAATCGTCACGTTAGAGATTTTGAAGTTGATGAAAGATGGAACTTTTATCGCTCAATAGACTTTGGAGCAACAGACCCTAACGCGGTTTTATTTATAGGGGTTGATAGAGACGGGGTACATCATATATTTGACGAAATATACATTGATAATATCTATACCTCTGAACTTGCAGAACTTATTAAGCAGAAATCAGCCCACAGATACTACATAGCAACGTATGCCGATTCAGCAGCGAAACAGTCTATTATGGACTTAGGGACGTACGGTATTTACTCTATCCCTGTTAAAAAGAACGCAGCTGTCACAGAAACATCTAACAAGAACTGGATTATTGCTGGCATAGACCGAGTACACCAACTCTTAAAAGAAGATAAGATTATAGTTCACTCAAGATGTACCGCCACCATAAAAGAGTTTATGTCTTATTCTTGGCGGAAAGACCGCATGGGAGAGGCCGTAAACCTTCCTGAAGATAAAAACAACCACTTAATGGACTCTATACGGTACTACATTATGATGTCTCAAATGGGAGGAGTGAAAGACGAGAAGTTTAATTACTTAGGTAAGGGTGTTGTAGACCCAGTCGTGGGGTATTGAATTAAAATATGGACAGTGTAACACATATTGTGTATTATGTGAATAGAAATTATAGATGAAAAGGGTAAAAAAACGAAAGCAACTTTCTAAATGAAAAAACAAGATAAAAAAACAGTTAAAAACTCGTCAAAAAACACTGTTCAAGACCCATCTGAAACATCTAAACTTGTTTCTGACAGGTTTAATAGGGCAAGAAGCTACCGAATCACCAATCAAGACCCAATATGGGAGCGATCTTACAATAACTACATAGGCAAATTAGATAAATCTATCTATCCGTGGAGGAGTAAGCTTTTTATCCCATGGTCATTTACTGTAGTAGAGACAATTATCCCAAAAGTTTTTGCTCGTGACCCTAAATGGAGAGCTATTTCAAGAAATCCAGCTCCAAGCGGTCAAGGAGAAGCTCAGCCAGTACAAGGAACACTCATGCAGTCTACCGCAGATCAAGCATCTGTAGTGAATAACCTTCTTTCATACCAGTGGAGCCATATTGGTATGCGTCTTAAGATGTACGACTACATTAAAGACTCTCTCATGTATTCAAAAGGTATTGCTAAGGTCACTTGGAACTTTAAAACAAAAACAAAAACTATTATGGAGCCTGTTGTCGGTGAAGATGATGAAATAACTTTTGAAAAAGTAGTAAAAAGTGAAATATCCCACGACGACCCTAAAGTAGATATTATCGACCCGTTTGATTTTTATATAGACCCAGACGCAACCTGTTTAGACGACGCTAGTTATGTTATTCAGAAAAAAATGTCAACCATAGAAGAGTTGAAAGAAAACCCCAACTACAAAAATGTTGACATGATTCAAACAAAAGGCTCTCAGGCTGGTCAATATGACGACAAGCTAGTAAGGGTAGACAATGCCGCACCAGATCAGGACAAACACAAAGATGAAGTTGAAATCCTAGAATACTGGGAGCAGGATAGATTAGTTGTTCTTGCTAACAGGTCAACTGTTTTAAGAGACACCCCTAACCCTTACCACCACAAGCAGATACCTTATGTTGAATTAGATGATTACAGAGATCCACATAAATTATATGGTCAATCTGAGCTTTCTGTTATCGATCCCCTTCAAAGGGAAGTAAACTCAATTAGAAACCAACGAAGAGACTATGATAACCTTGCTCTTAACCCAGTTATTAGAATGGTGCAGGGGACACTGAGAAACCCAAATAGCGCGGTAATGGCTCCTGGTAACGTATGGATGGTGTCTGATCTTAATTCTATGGATATTTTCCAACTACCTCAGCTACAAGGAACAGCAAGAGATATAGAAAGCCAAACAGCTCAAGATATTAAAATGGCTGTTGCCATTGACGAAATAGGTATAGGACTGTTGCCAGAGAACCCTCAGCGTCGCTCTGCTACTGAAGTAGTAACAGCACAAAGTATGGCTGGTAAACGATTTGCTATTAAGATCGCTCTTTTAGAAGAAGCTGTTAAAAAAATAGGTCAGTTAATATTTGCCCTAAACCAACAATTCCTTGATCAAGAGAGAATGATTCAGATAGTTGGCGAAAGAGGGGCTACTCAGTGGATACAGTTGTCCCCAGATGATATACGAGGTGAGTATTTTATAGACATTGAGACAGGCTCAATGCTTCCGAAGGACGAAATTGCAGCAAGACAAGAAGCTATACAATTACTCCAATACATCACGCCAATTATCACCCCAGTTATACAAACCAACCCTCAGGTAATTATGCCAGTGATACGCATGGTGCTTGACACATTTGAACTTCCTGGTAAGCAGGAGATACTTGACGAGCTTAACGACACCCTAATGGGAGCGAAGCAAGCACAAGACCAACAAAGAATGGCAGAACAAGCTGCTACTGAAGCTGGAGCAATCTCTCAGGTAGAACAAGCTATTGCGCCACAAGAACAAGAGGTAGCTCCGCCGCAAGATATGCAAGGGGCAAGAGCAGACCAAGAGCTTGCATTATTAATGGGTAATCAGTAATATATAAATATAAGGAGTGTTTTATGAAAATGAAATCTAAAATGAAAGCGAGTAAAGGCGGAAGCAAGACACCCGCTAAGGTTATGGGTTCAAAAGGGGTTGCTGCAAAAATCCCAGTCAATCATTTTAAGAACAAAATGACCAAAAAAACTAAGTTCCCTAAGAAATAGGAGTTATATGAACAATCAAACGCAAGAAGAACTGCTTAATGCAGAAAAAGCTCTTAAGCAAGAGCTAAAAAGCTATTCAAAATTAGAAAAAATTAATAAATCTGAAGAGTTTAATGATTTTTTTGAACTTCAAATAGATACAGTAGCTCAAAAGATGCTTCAATGTTTTACTGGAGAAGGCCCTAAAAACTATGACGAATTTTGTAGAATTAGGGGAGAAGTTATTGCTTACTTATACCCAATACAGCAAATTAGGGGTGCAAAAATACTTAAGCAACAGCTTATGAAGCAATTAAACGAATATTACAATACTGAGCCTAGATAGGGTTGACAGTTCTTTTAAAACGCTTATATACTACCAGTGATGCACGAAGATACCCAAGCAACTGGTGCAGAAGCCCCCGTAGAAACAACAGCTACGGACACGGCATCAAACCAGCCAAGCGAGGCCAGAGAGCAGGTAAGTGAAGCCCCCGAAGCGAATCAGAGCGCAGGAGATACAAGTTCTGATGTAAAAGCAGAGGACACGGCAGAAGAAAAGCTGTTAGCTGGTAAATATAAAACTGTTGAAGACTTAGAAAAATCCTACGTGGAACTACAGTCAAGTTTTAGCAGAACAGCCAGTGAAAAAGCTGAACTCACTAGAGTTTTGACTGAAGCATTTACAGCACCGGTGGCAGAAGCCCCAAGTACTGAACAGGATGCCTTTAGTGATGACTCGACTTCATCCGACCCACGCATAGAAAAGCTAGAACGTCAAACAGCTATCGCAACTTTTGCAATAGCCCACCCAGATGCTGACGGAGACGCTATCAATAATATTATTGCTAACGACCCACTTATATCAAGCATTCAAGGTACTGACGCTCGACTAGAGTACGCTTATCTTAAAAGCCAAAATATGGCAAGTTCAAAAGCCATACAGGAAGCTCAAAAGAAAGGCGCTCAAGCAGCTCAAGCAAAGGCGGCTGAAAAACAAATTGCTCAGGTAGAAACAACACAAAAACCATCTATACCAGTAGATGAAAACGCAGAACTAAAACAAAGAATGACAACTGGTTCAGTAGAAGATAGAGAAGCTGCAAGGCGTGAATATATTCGAAAAAACCTAGTTAATCTTTAAATTCTGGTTGTTATATCTTAGCAGTTTACCTACAAACTAAACTCGGAGATAACAAAAAATGGCAAATTCAACAAACGGTTTTGTTCGAGATGATGCAAGTGTTAAAGAGTCAGTATTGAATCTTATCACTCAAATCTCTCCAACAGAAAACTATCTATTAAGTAACCTTCAAAAATCAACAGGAAACGACGAGTTCCACCTTGTGCCTCGTGACACACTTCGAACTCCATCTCTACAAGCTGCTGTTGAAGGTGCTGATCCTACATACAACGGTAACGATCCTACAACCCTATTGAACATGATGCACATCATCTCAATCGGTTTCCAGGTATCTGACTCAGAAGGTGCAGTAGCACGTTATGGTTCACCTGAAGATCGTATCGCGTATGAAACAGAAAAAGCACTTAAAGACTGGGGTAACGCAGCAGAATTGGCACTAGTTCGATCTACGATCATAACTGGTAACAACTCTACAGCACGTCAAATGCGTGGTCTTAAGTCTAGCCTTTCACTAACTACTGCACAATCAGGTGTATCATTTAGTGAAACTATTCTTAACAACTACCTACAAAACGTATGGAACCAAGGTGCTAACGTAGACCTAATTGCAGCTCCTATGACCATTAAGCGTCGTATCAGTGGTTTCAATGGTCTCGGTGGTACTAAGTTCTACAACCAAGACGACAAACGACTTGTAACTCCAGTGGAGATTTACGAATCAGATGCTTCTAATAAGCCAATCAAGCTTATTGCTCATCGCTATGTAACTCTTTCAGGTGATACAAACAACGATGTTATCGGTGTTGAAACAGATCACTTTGCGACTGCATGGCTTCGTGAGCCAAAAGTACGTCCTCTTGCTAAGACAGGTGACGCTGAGAACCGTCAGGTTGTTGGTGAGTTCACGTTGGAGGCAAGGAATCAATATGCAGGATTCCTAGGCTCCGCTCACTTGTAGAAACGTATACTACCCGTGAAAGAACTAGACCCTTCGGGGTCTTTTTCTTTTATGTTGACTTTACATTATTGGTGTAGTATACTCATATATTATGACAAGATGGACAAAAGAACATGAGGCTCTCCTGCGAGATAACTATCGAAAATACCACATAAGCACTTATCCCGATGTCTTAGTAAAGACGTACGGTATACAGGCTATTTATACCAAGGCTAGTCGTATGAAGTTGACGCAACCAAAAATGAAACCGTTTAAGAAGCCTGGCTTGTCTAAGATATTTACGCCCACAGAGGCCGCATATATAGCTGGGCTGATAGATGGCGAGGGCTGGATAACTGTGCAGAGGAATATGTACTACCAGGTTGGTATAGGCATGACCCACCTCGGAGTAATAGAATGGCTTAGAGAAACAGTAGGCGAAGGCTCCTTCAAGACTAGAAAACCATCACCGTCGAGTAAACCAACGCACAAGCCGAGATGGGAACTATGCTTTAACGGCTCTCTAGTTGTAAGAGATTTTCTAATGCAAATCGTCCCATATATGATAGTAAAAAAGGAGAAAGCTCAGGAAGCAATAGATTACATCGACTTCCTGATAGAAAGGAGTCAAGGTGGTAGAGAAAATACTTCGGAAGTTATTCAGAAAGACGATAGATAACTTAGAACTGCGAGCATACCGTGAAGGCTCGAATAGTATGGCGTGGGGGATTGTGCAAGACACTAAGCGTAACACCGTCACGGTATGGGAAGATGAAACAGGAGTATATAAGTTGGGAGTAGTTGATGAGTAGATTCACTCTTGAAGCTCGAAATCAGTACGCAGGCTTCCTTGGCCAAATCCACTTGTAGATTATACATTGGCAAAAAAGTGCTAGACCAATTAAGAGTAGTGCTTTACAGTGCTACTCTTTTTGGTTACCTTAGAAGTAATGATAAACGCAAGAATATTCGTAACTACTAAATCGCTCCTTGCTTGCGTTGGGGGCGATTTAATGTTTAGGAGTGCAGCGTGTCAACAAAAGACCTATTAAAAGTCCAGCATAACAGATATAAGGGCGATGCTAAATGGAAGGACATAGAAGACCTTATCAATAGATGGGCTAAAAGAAATCCAAGAGGTGCTTTAGACAATGAAGCGTGGATAAAAGAAACAAGAGAAGGGCTTTTTGACAAAAAACATGGCGTACTCTCTAATGAGGGTATGGCTGGAGGCAGAATAGGTATTATTCTTCACCCAGAACTTGAGCAGTACATTAAAGCATTTTACCCAGACCTTTTTGAGACAAAAGAAGGCTTGCACGAGTTTATGAGAAGGTTTCCAAAATTTAAGGTCAGGAGTCAAGTATGAAACTTAGTTTAGCAATGATAGTCAAGGAAGGGCTTGATGATTTAAAACGCTTAAAACCTCTTGTGGAGCCGTTTATAGACGAATGGGTAGTTGTGATGCCTCCAAAGGATAAAGCAATCTCCTGGGCTAAGAAAAACGGTATTAAAGTTATTGTACAAGACTTTACGTTTTCTATAGAAGAAGAAGTTCACGAAAAAATAAATCAAATGGGAATTGCTGTTGATAAAAATTACAGACTGTTTAAATTTGCAGCAGCTCGCACTAGAAGCATAGAAGAGTGTACTGGTGATTTTATTTTATGGCTCGATGCCGACGATACGCCAATAGGTATTGAGAATATAAAGAAGTTTGTAGAAAAACATCCTGATTCTGATATTTTTGATGCTGTATACGATTATTACCGAGATGAACAAGGTAATTCAATATCTGATCATGTAAGAGAGAGGGTTTTTAAGAACAGCGGCAAGTTTGAGTGGTTGGGCGGTAAATTGGGGCTTATTCACGAGACGCTTCTTCCTAAAAAGGGGCATATTCCTATGCGAACAGACTTTCCAGAAGAAATCTTTCGGGTAGAACACAACACTGATCATGTAGATGAATCATCTATAAGAAACCATATTGCTCTTTTGTATGAATACATTAAGACGAACGCAGAAGACGCAAGGACAACATATTATTTAGGTGTAGAGTTTTTTAATAGGGGTATGTATGAGCAGGCTATTAAGATTCTACTAGAATATACTGCTGTCGGTGGCTGGGACGAAGAACGGTATAGAGCCTACCTAAAAGTTGCAGAGGCGTATCACTTACTAGGGGATCAAAAGAGTGGACGCAACGTCTACCTAAAAGCTATTGAAGAACTGCCTCATTATCCTGATGCGTATCTTGGTATTGGTGAGAGCTACCACGACGACAAAGAATACGCCAAAGCAGTAGAGTTTATTATGACTGGTCTCCAGAAGAAACTTCCTAAAACAAAGTACGTCATAGACGAAACAAGATATACTTTTAGACCAGCAGTGTATATGGCATTGGCATACTTACAGCTTGATATGCCGAAAGAAGCTTATGAATGGTTTACAAGAGCTTATAAATTAAACCCAAAACACCCATGGATTCAGGAATACACACAAGTATTTCAAGAAGTAAAGGATATGAGTGATTACGTTACTAGTTTTGTGAAACTAGGTCAGATTAGTCAACGGTTATACCCTAAGACGCTTTCTAAATTAGCAGAAGTAATCCCCGATGAATTAAAAGACCAGGAACTCTTAATGGACTTTAAATGGAGGTACACAAAGCCTAAAGTGTGGGGAGATAAGTCTGTTGTGTTCTTTTGTTCATCAGCTTTTGAGGAATGGGGGCCAGAATCGCTTATTAAGGGATGTGGCGGTAGCGAAGAAGCAATTATACAACTTTCAAAAAGACTTGTTAAAAGAGGATTTGAGGTAACTGTATATAATAACTGCATAAAAGAGGGCAGGTTTGACGGGGTTGATTGGGTGAGGTTTGAAAGATTTAACCCTAGGGACATATTTAATGTGCTTATCTCTTGGAGAAATAACCAGTTTATAGATGACCGTATTGCAACTAAAAAATTTATAGACATGCACGATGTACCAGATGAAGCATTTTACACAGATGAAACTACTAAGGATGTGAAGCTATTTGTTAAAAGCCATTATCATAGGAGTTTATTTAAGAATATAGAGTCAGACGACAAGTTTGTTATTATACCAAACGGCATAGATACCGCCCAATTCAACAGAGATAATAAAGTAAAAAACAACCTTGTATGGAGCAGTAGCTACGACAGGGGTCTACAGAATTTACTTGAGATGTGGCCAGACATTAAAAAAGAAGTCCCAGACGCGACATTAGATGTTTATTATGGATTTAATTTATTTGATACCACGCCGTGGGGGTCTAAACCAGAAGGTCAGAAGTGGAAAAAATACATGCTTGATATGCTAGGGCAGGACGGTGTCACCCACCACGGGAGGGTCGGCACAGAAGAAATAGCAAAAGCCTACAATAAAGCTGACATTTGGGCATACCCAACTAAGTTCCCAGAGATTTGCTGTTTAACCGCCACTAAAGCTATGGCAGCTGGGGCTATCCCAGTATCTACTGATTTTGCAGTTCTTAAAGAACGTATACAGGGTATTATGATAGAAGGTGATATTGAAGAGCAGTCAGTAAAAGATAAATTTAAATCTGAACTTATTTCTTTGATGAAAGACGACAAACGCAAAGAAGAAATTAGAAACAAGATGGATGTATCTTCGTATGATTGGGAAAAAATAGCTGATAGGTGGTCAGAAGAGCTGTCATGAGATGCGGGCTGGTTACCATTTGCTACAACGAAGAAAGGTTTATTAAGCCATTCTTAGAGCATATACCAAAGTGGGTTGATGAAGTAACCGTATTAGTCTCTACTAAGCCGTGGAATGGAGAGCATAAAAAACAAGACGATACCGCCAATATAGCAAGAGGCATGGGGGTTAATGTTGTTGAAAAGCACTGGACATCTGAAACAGACCAGAGAAATACAGGACAACTTCTTCATCAGGATAAAGATTGGGTTATTATTTTAGACCCAGATGAATTTTTAGATGATGAGAACTGGGGTAATTTAAAAAAATACTTAGAGGCTTCTAAGGCAGACGCAGCTATAGTAGAAGGGCAAAGAACTTATTGGAAGAATGGTTGGATGGCAGACCCACCAAGAGACTATCCTATGCTTATAGCGGCACGCCCAAGTGTGAAGTTTGTTGACAAAAGAGTTATTGGTGCAAGTTATGAAGTAGCCCCTGTATGGCTAGATCATCTTAGTTGGGCGAGAACAAACGATGAGGTTTGGAGTAAAATATCTCATTACGCTCACGCAACCGATTTTAATATTGAAGAATGGTACAAAAACGTATGGCTTAAGTGGCAACCAGGAGATGAAGACGTACATCCCGTCACACCAAGCACCTTGCATAGATTTATGAAAGCGGAACTCCCCCCAGAGCTTGAAAGGTTGGATTTATGGCCGAAGTAGAAAAGTGGGACTATTGGGAAGAGGGAGAGGACGGGTACGATTATTGCCAGTCTATTTTTGAGCTTTCTAGGCACTTTAAGCCTCAACTAGGGCTAGAGATTGGCGTTAGATTTGGTAAGTCTGCTTTAGCTACGATGTACGGTAGCCCTGGTATGCGTTTAATAGGGGTAGATCCAAACCCAGAGTTCCCAGTGCAAGAATTTATGAGAGAAAAAGTAGGAGATAAGTTTGTTTTTATAAATGCCCCTTCTCCTAGGGCGCTTGAAAGATTTGACGAGGAAATGTTTGACTGGATATACATTGATGGGCTGCACGACTACCAGGGGGTTATGATAGATTTTTGGGCTTCATGGCCACTTTTAAAACCAGGTGGTGTTATGGTTTTCGATGATTATGATGAAGATGTTGATTATGGGACTGGTGTTAAGGACATGTTACACGATCAAACGGAATCAATAACTGGAAAACCTTTTAAATATTTAACTATGGAAGACCTTGGTCTACACCCAAGCCCCCATAAGGATGCTATCTTAATAAAGGAAGAACATGTTGAAGCTTAATCTTGGCAGTGGCGACAACAGAATAGATGGTTTTGTGTCAGTAGACTTATATGACAATACTGCTGATGTACAGGCTGATGTTTGTGAATTACCCTTTAATAATAATTCTGTAGGGGAGATTGTAGCCTACCAGGTTGTTGAGCATGTACCCTACCATAAGTCTCAAAAAATGTTTGACGAGATGTATAGAGTTCTATCCGTTGGGGGGACTGTTAAAATAGAAACTCCAGACGTCGATGTAATAGCAAAACGAATTGTAGATACTGGAGAGATTAGTGATAATACTATTTATAATTTAGTCGGTGAATACTACAGACCATGGGACAAAGACCGTTATCATGACTGGGAGAATTGTGCAGCAGCGATACACAGAAACCCGTGGAACTATAAAAGAGTAGTTGCAATGGGGACAAAAGCTGGCTTCACTGGCTTTGCAAAATATAAAAGTGAACTGTATCCACATGAGGAGAATCTTGCCGTATGTCTGACAAAATATCAATAATCATCCCCTGCTACTGGAACAGCAATGAGTTGGTAGGTATGACATTTAAGTGTGTTGAGAGTATGGGTGATTACGATAACGCCTACCTCACACTTGTAGATGATGGCTCCCCTATAAAATTTGATCAGGAAGTACCTTTTGTTTTAGAGAGAAACACTAACGGTGGTTATGCCGCTGCTGTCAATAGCGCTTTACAGGGCGATATGGCAGATATTTTTGTTGTTGGTAATAATGATCTTATTTTCCCAAAGAATTGGCTAGAGGGACTTTTAAGCGTCTTAGACGAGGGATTTGACGTTGCTACTTGTTGGACGAGCGATCAAAAGTATAAACTTGAACCAGTTATTAAAGAGGGTGATAAATTTGGTAGTATTTTTGCAATGAAAAGAGAAGTCTACGACACCATTGGTGGGTTTGATGAACAATTTAGAGGCTATTTTAGTGATGATGATTACAGGATTCGCTTAAAAGAAGCTGGGTTTAGAATAGGCATGAACTACAATTTAGTGATTGGTCATCAGGCAAAAGCGACTTATTCAGAGGTTGACCCAGACGACAAAGAGTTTAAAAAAAGTAAAATATTATTTGAGATAAAGCATGGTTATCAGGGTTAGTTTTGTTGTAAATCCAATATTCATAAACAACGGCTGGTCTCCGTGGGATAAGAGACTTGGTGGAAGCGAAGAAGCGGTTGTTGAGTGGGCAACGCGACTTTCTTCTAGAGGCTACATTGTGAATGTATACCACAACGGGAGGCACGGATATTATAAGGGAGTAGAGTATAAGCCGCACGATGAGTTTACTCACGGCGATGTTACTATAAATGTCAATTATCCTAGCTTTGAAGAAGGTAAAAATACAATCTACTTTACATCTTTAACAAACAATCCAGATTTGAGCCAGTTTAAAAAGGTGTTTGTCTTATCTGAATATGCAAAAAACAACACAGGAGTAAAGCACAAAAACGTAGAAATACTACCTCTTGGGCATGATGATATAACCCCATCTAAGAAAGTACCAAAGCAGTGCATTTATACATCGTCACCAGACAGAGGGCTTAAATCACTAGAACAAATATGGCCTGCAATCGTTGATAGGCACCCAGACGCCCATTTATATGTTACATACGGAGGTGAGTTATCTACCCCTAACACAACATGCCTAGGGTATATATCGAAAGAGGAGCTTAAAAAACTTTACAGCGAATCAGACATATGGCTTCACCCAGACCCAACTAATGAGTTGTTCTGTATGGCTGCTCTCAACGCACAGGTAGCACAATGTATCCCAGTCACGCAACCAGTGTGGGCGCTCCCAGAGACAGTTAAAGTGGGAGTATTCTGTAATAATTTAAGAGAAATCTATACCAATTTGAATAAGCTTTTAACTGACGGAACTGGCGAAAAAAGAAAAGAGTTTATAGGCGTTCAGTATCCTTCATGGGAAGATTCTACAAGTATATTAGAAAATGGTATAATTGAAGTATGCAAGTAACAGTAGAGAATATATCATCACCAGAGGAGCCTACCACAACATCACCAGCTCACTCTACTACCCCTGTGGAACATTTATCTATAAAAGACAGATTTAATATAGACACCCCAACTACAGACGAAAATAAAAAGCTTCTTGCTATTTGGGATTTTGTAAAAGCAAAAAACCCAGGTAAAGAGATAGGTGACTACATATGGGAAGTAATAAATTTAGAGCAAACTATTGGCGCACCAGCATTAGGAGAGACAAGACTTGACAAGTTACACAGGTACGTCTCTTTAAGAATTCAAGAACAAAGAATACAGGAGCAGTTAAAAGACGTAGCTCACCCAACTCAAAGGTTTTAGATTATGATTGAAATACAATTAGTTTATACTGACAGCGGTAAAAAGTACACATTCCCTCAAGAATTGCTTGAAAAGCTTGTAGATGAAGAAACTCTTGCTAAAATAAAAGTAGAAATATTAAAAGAAATACAGAAATTATGACAAACTTTACAGACTCAGCACAAAGCAAACAAATAGATCAAAGAGAGCATAATAATGATGCTTCATCAAAAAGAGTTGTTTTACGGTATCAGAACCTTTCTAATGGTGAGTGGTATAACTATATCCCAGGCAAAGTAGCTGGGATAGACTACGATTATATAGATTGTCAACAAACATCTGCGACGGTAGAAACGTATGTATTTAAGTCTGGTGGCTCTGGCGGTACAACCGTGCAAACAATAGTAGTTTCTTATACCGATAGCACTAAAGCAAATATTGATACTGTGGAGTACTCTTAAGTGCCATATAAATTTAATCCTTTTACTAACAACTTTGACAGCGTTAACGGATGGGGGTCTATAACAGGAAACCTGTCTGATCAAACCGACCTACAGAATGCTCTTGACCTAAAAGCGAATGCCGCTGACTATGTTCCCTATACAGGGGCAACTACTGATATTGATCTGAATACTAGATCACTTACAACTGAAGGGGCTATTTACGCTGATAATTTTTATGGAGCTGGAACTGGTTCTGGAGTTGGTGCTGAAGTGTGGTTTGGGGTAAACCCTTCTAAAATAGGCGGTGATGTCGTGATTGCCGCAAATGATGGTGACGGAGGAAGCAACCCACCAGGAAATATTACTATACGTTCTGGAGTCGGTGGCGATGTTAGGGTTGGTGATGGTAATAAAGGTATTATTTTTGATATAGATAATTTATCAGTATCGCGCAATTTAATAATGCCAGATAGCGACGTTGACCTTTCAGTAGTTTTAAACACTTCTGGTGTAAATACAGGGGATCAAACGATAGCTTCACTTGGTTTAGATGATGATCTTGCTACATTTTCTCTACCATCTAACACGACTATAAGCAGTTTTGGGGCAACACTTATTGATGATAGTGACGCAGCAACAGCTCGTACAACGCTTGGCTTAGTGGCTGGTGGTGCAGGAGATATATGGGTTGAAAAAGCTGGCGACAGTATGTCTGGTGCGTTGACTTTAGGGCTTAACAGTGCCGCACTTAATTTAGGAGACAATACCAACGCAACAGTATATTCAAACATTCAAGGCACACGCTCATATGTAGGCTATGATGCCAACGGCTATGCGGTATTACAGGGGGGAGCTTCTAAGGGTCTTAGACTTAACGTAAACAATGCAACCTTTGGCGTAGGTACGGCAGTTGAAATAGACACGGCTGGTCAGTTTAAAATGGCAGGTGCTACTTCTTCATCAACAGGTATCTTGCTTGGCGGTGATGTAAATCTTTACCGATCTTCATCAAATTTACTTAAAACAGATGATTCACTAGAAGTTGTAGGCACCACCTACAGCCAAGGAAACATGACTATTGGAACCGGCAGTACATCAGTGGGACTCAATGTACGTGCAAGCTCATACAATGGCGTAACCGTTGATGTGTATTCAGACACAGCATCTTCTTACTGGTTTTTGCGACGCACTCGTGGCTCGTTAGCTTCACCAACAGTAGTTACATCAGGCAGCTTCTTAGGTTCATTTGGGTTTAGGGGCCAGGCTGACGCGGGCATGACCGTACAAGATGCAGCTCGTATATCTGCATATGCAACTCAAACATTCTCAACAACTCACGGCGGTGCCATTGGATTTTATACAGCAGCTAACGGAACGCTTGTAAGTAATGGCTCATCTGAACGTATGACAATTTACCACGACGGCAATGTGGGGATTGGCGTTACAGCTCCTACGTTTAAATTACAGTTGGCAGCAGCCACTACAGCAGCAGGTGGTATAGGTTTTGGCACAGATACAAATCTATATCGACAAGCGGCAAACCAACTTGCAACAGACGATAGATTCTATGGACTTGGAGGGATTTCTACAGGTTCAAACGACCAAACATCAAACCTATACATAGGGGATGGTTCTGGAAAAACAGACACAACAACCTCAAGCCTTCAGGTGGGCGGTGCTTCAACAACTTCAGCTCGTGCGAGTCAACGAGGCTCATCTGCTACTGTGACAACTAATGCAGCTTACGCATCATGGGTTATTGGTCAAAACGCTATTACTGAAGCTGGATCAGGAACGCATCCGCTATTGACTCAGTTAGGGGTAAGAATATTAAATACCACAAATGCTGCAGGAGCAACAACTAATGCAGCAACTGTTTGGATTGAGGGTGCTCAATCTGGCATTACTCCTACCGGTAAGAATTTAAGTCTTTGGGTGCAAGCTGGAAATTCAGAGTTTGGCGGTAACGTAGATGCTACAACCTATAGTGTTGGTGGTGCAGCTGGAGCAACTGGAACATTTACTACCGCAGACGCAAAGACCGTGACCGTAACAAATGGCCTAATAACATCGATTGTGTAAGGAGGAATTATGGAAATATCAAAAGAATATTTAAACGAAGAACAAGCAGCTCTCATTGTGGCTGAGTTACAACGTCAACAACCTGAACCACTTGAGGGAACAGACTATGAGATTGTAGATAACTATATTAAGAATCAGTTATCTGTTTTGGAAACTGCAGCCAAACAACAGCAAGCTCTAGAGCAACTAAACGTAACACCAGAGGAGATTAAATAATGGATTTATCAACAATAACAGATGTAGAAAAATTAAAAGCAATGGCTTATGATCAAATTGTTATTAAAGAGCGAGCAGAATCTAATATTAGGTTAATAAACCAAAGAATTCAAGAACAAAGAATACAAGAAATTATGCAATCAGAGACAAAAGATGACGCAGAAAATAGTGATTTTCAAAAAGCAGTGTAGAGCGCTATATGCAATAAAATAATTTTGGTGATATACTAAAGATATAAAATAAAAAGGAACAATTATGGCTGCCATGAGTTCGTACAGGGAAATCCAAGATTGGGTTCTCGGTCAAATATCAAAAAGCGATTCAACTACAAGAAATAGGGTTAAAATAAATATTAACCTTGGTTATCATGATTTTGTTTTAAGAGAGCAGTGGCCATTTAGGGAAGTAACGGGAACACTTTCTACTGTGGCTGGCACTCAAGAGTATGATCTTTCTTCTAACTTTTCAGACCTAGACGAGAATAACATAACGTCAGTCTCTTTACAGGGCAACTCTAGCAGGAAGCTTACTTACTGGCCTTTTCAACAATTAAGAGCTAATCAACCAGACTTTGATCTTATTGGTTCTTCTGTGCCAGAGAGATATTACTTAAAAGCAGGCAAAATAGGGCTTTGGCCTGTGCCTAACGCTGTTTATACTGTTGCGATAGACTACAGCCTTACACCTACTGAACTATCTGGCGATAGCGATACCCCAGTTATACCTGTCTCATATAGAGAGGCTTTAGGGCAGTATGCACTTTCACTCGAACACGACTTTAATACTGACCCTGATTTAGCTCAAAAAGCTATGAACAGATATGAACAGATCGTAACTTTAGCAAGACAAAATCTTTTAGCACAGCCAAACGACACAAACGCGGTAAGAATATTAGGCCCAGCCGACTGGCGTAACCACACGGATATTTAAAATGCCAACAGTATTTGCACAAAACATCAGGTTCAGGAACGTACCAGAGCAGCCTATTGATATGACAGAATTTACAGGTGGGCTTGTTACTGACGTACACGAAACAAAGCTTCAGCCAAACCAATCACCAGATATTGCAAATATTGTTTTTAACCAGACTAATTCAATTAAAACAAGAGATGGATATACAAGGTTTAATGGTGATCCGACTGGCGCGGCTTCAGACCAATCTAACACTGGCGCATCAAGCGGCTCTTTGGCAATTGACGCTACTACTGACTATGTTGCACAAACATTTATCCCTTCTGGGGCAATATCATGTACACAGGTAGATGTGTATTTAGCTATGCAGACCTCTGGGCAAGAACAGTATGTAAAGGTTGAGCTGTGGTCTACTTCTGGGGGCGTTCCGTCAGCCATTTTAACTAACGGTACTGGACAGATAAAGCTCGTCTCTGGGACAAGCGAAACTGCATATAGTTTCAGGTTTAGAGTGCCAGTCAGTCTTTCAGCTGCTACAACGTATGCAGTAGTGATTAAACCATTTGTAAGGGGTACTACTCAAACAGTCCGTCAAGTCAATGTTTACCATAGAGGAGCAACATATGCCAATGGTTCTGTTATTACCTCTACTGACACAGGATCATCGTGGACTGCTGACACTAATAAGGATCTAAGGTTTGTCGTATACGCAGGTGGTAACACTGGTAGTACTGGATTACTTAGATACTACACCTCTACTGGTGTGAAACAAATGTTTAATAAAATTGGTTCTACGCTTTACAGGTCAAATGATTCAACAGGAGCGCAAACCGCAATAACTTTTGCCTCTGGCGTAAATCTCACAGCAGCTAATTATATTGATTACACTATATTCAACGACACACTTCTTTTGGTAGATAGGTCAAACAGAATAAAAAAATACAGAGGCTCAACTAACTCTAATTATTCAACTGGGACAATAGCAGTAACAAATGCTTCTACAGCTGTAACTGGTTCAGGGACATCTTGGGCGACAACAACAAACGCTGAAGCTGGTGAATACATACAGTTACCTGATTCTAAGTGGTACAAAATAACAGCAGTTGGCAATAACACCTCAATAACAATAGAACAAGCCTATCAAGGTTCAACCGCTTCTGGGCAATCTTACGTTATATCACCGTGGGGCGAAGTGCAGGGTAAACTAAACAGTTCTCTATCAGCATCAGCATTAGTGAGACCAACCCCATCTTTTATAGAGACTCACTATAACAGGGTATGGACTCTTGAGGGGAACACTTTAAGATTTTCAACTCTTGATACATCAGTCACAGAGGAGTGCTTTAACGACTTTGATACTGCGAACAACGCAGGTCAAATAAATATCCCAAGCGGTAAAGGAGACTCTGGCACGGGGCTTAAATCACTAAATGGTACTTTGTATGTCTTCCAAAGACGCGCTATTTGGGGGCTGTATGGCTCTTCTCCAGCAAACTTTGAGTTAAGAAACATTACTAACGAAATAGGGCTTATCGATAAAAGAACCTTGGTTGAGTATAACGACGTTCTTACATTCCTATCTGACAGCGGCGTTTATTTATTTGATGGCTCTAATTTGAAAAACATCACTGAGGGGATTATAAACACTACTATAAATTCATGGGCAAACAAAACCTCATGTGTTGCAACTCTATGGAACAATATGTACCTACTCGCGAACACACCGTCTGGAGGTAGCTATAACTCAGAAATATACTTTTACGATTATACAAAACAAGTATGGGGTAAATTTGAAGGGGCATATGTTGCTGATTTTTCTACTTGGGCTGGCGGCAATGATGACGGTAGGCTGTACTTTTCTTCATCTAACCAAGGCTCTATTTACAGGTGGGGCATTGGCGGTAATGATGACGGATACATTATAGAAACGCGATACACAATACCATCGTTAAATTATGGCAACGGCATAAATGATAAATCTATAAAAAGATTCTACATTCAACAGCTTGCTCTAGGTGATTGGGATATGTCAGTTTCTCAACTAGCAAATATTAGTGAGACAGAAACATCAGGCTCAGAAATAAATCTTTCAAGCGGAGATGTTTCTTTGTGGGACGTTGCTCAGTGGGATGTTGACTCTTGGAGTGGCGAGGGCGCTATAATAACAACAAGAATAGCTGAATTCCAGGGAATAGCAAAATACTTTAAGTTTGTTCTATCTCAATCTGGATACGATGAGGGGATAGAGGTGCTACAAATCACCACTACAGCAAGAGTTAGGAGGCTTACATAATGCCAGCTTTAAGTGATATACAAATAGGTGCAATCGGTGACACACCAGACAAAAAAATTGAGAGCATTGTCAATCAGATAAACGATGCTTTTAGAAGAATATCTAACGAAAACACCACTAATGTATATAGAAGCGATCTTACTACAGACGCAGTCCGAATAGGTGATCTTGGAGATGGGAAATATGGTATATTATTAAACGACGGCACAAACGATAGATTCTTATTGGGGCGTCAAGATAATGGCTTCTAACTTAGGCATTAAAGGCTCTCCATCTGGGTACGATGTCACTGACCTTCAGGATTACTTACAAACATTTAATTCTTCTTGGCCGCACTTAAAAATATCACAAACTGGTGTTTTTTCTAGTGACATATCTCATGGGCTTGGCTATCCACCTTTTTACATTATGTGCAGTTCAGCAGCAGATTTTGGAGCCGATGGGAGGGTCTATCAATTTGCTGGAAATTATTTTGGGGTGAACTCGACAACTTTAACTAGGTTTAGTGGTTCAAGTACTCCTCGGTATTTTATTTTTAGACTTGACTTAACACAAAACTACACAGCAGAAATTATTTCTGGCTCAACTACAAGCGGTACTAGAGACACCGATTTTGGCTTTAAGCTGACAAAAGACGGGAAAGATATTTCCTCTACAGATATGAGAGATTTTTCACTTCATTCTGGTACAACAGCTCCATTAGTCCACTCAGTCACACACGGAACGATGACAAACACTGGCGGAGGATTGGGCTGGGAGTTTAACGCTCCTCATAGTCTTGGGTACATCCCGACTGCCTTTGCATTTTTAAAACCAAGCACAAACAGTCTTTCACTCCCCACGGATAAGTATGGGTATGTGATGGGGCCTGTTGGTGTTTCTGGAAGATATTATACGTCTAGCAGTTCAAATATTTATGTTACCGCTGATAGCACAAGTTTTACTGCTGAGCCTACGGTATCTGTAGTGATATTAAAAAACCCTTTTACCTTAGAGACCGTATCAAGGACGTTCCCATGAGTAATTTTGGTTTAAAAATAAGTCTCCCTGGGCATGATGTGACAACAGCCACCCCTGAGCAATGCTCTATTCATTCATCCTACCCGCCACCAAAAGCAAAACTTGGTCAATCTAGCCCTCATGTAGCAAAATTATACGTTGATTTCACTGCTACTGTCACACAAGCAGTAACGCACACACTTTACAGAATCCCCCACGGGTATGGGTATATTCCTTTTACTCTTTCAAATATATATTTTGACAATGGCATAAACCCTGTTATTGGTACTGGCTATGCGGGAGTTGGGGCGAACTTAGCTATAAATGCTTATTGCGATGCAACGTATTATTATGTAACTATCTATGATGATTTTTTTTGGACAAACTCTAGCTCCTACTTAGAAGTGTCGTATTTTATATTTGCTGAAAATGGGACTTAACACTTTACTTATAATAAATATGTGATATATACTAAAGACATAACAAAAAGAAAAGAGAAAAATTTTGGCTACGCAATTTTGGAACGAAGCTCAAGCACAGATAGACCCAATCTACCAAGGGTCTGAAGCAGCTATACAAGCACAAATTCCTGCTGTACAGCAACTTTACCAAACACTTTTTCAGGGGCTAGAGGGGCAGAGAGCCACAGAAACACAAAACATAGTAGAATCCGCCTCTCAAAGAGGCGTACTTAGGTCTTCACTGCCTGTTGATTTACAAACTACTCTCGGACAGGCTTTATTAGCTGAACGTGGTAAATTAAGCGCACAACAAGCTCAAGACATATCAGGTGTCAATGAACGCTTAGGTAATTTAAGAATACAAAAAGCTGGCGCAATTCAATCACTAGCAGATTCTCTCTACCAAAGAGACCTTAAAGAAAGAGAACTACAGCTTCAAAGAGATCTTGCTGAACGTGAATTCCAGATGAAGATGCAAGCTGCCGCAAGTGGAGGCGGCGGTGGTGGCGGCGGAGGCGGTGGTTCAAGCCTCAAACAGCAACAAGCCGCTGGTAAGGCTTACATTGCTCAAAATCTTGCTAAAAATGCAGGTAGAGATGGATATGTTTCAAGACAGACATTTGCTACTGCACTAAATGACTGGAACGCACTAGGTGGAAGCACAAGGACATTCTGGCAGACTTACGGCAGATACGCTAACCCCAAGACTAAAGCACAGTATGCAGGCTATGGGCAGAGGTAATCGTGGCCTACCAATCATTTTTTGGCTTTGAACCTGCAAAGAAGCCTTTAGATAAGCCAGCTCCAAACAAGGGTTTAGAAAGAGCTAGGAAACTTTCAAAACAAGCTGAGGAGTCTTTAAAGAGAGCTAATAACCCAGATCTTTTACAGGCGGCAAGAGATTATTTTACCAAAGACGTTCCTAAAGCTGTTGGCGGTGTTGCAAAATCTGTAGTCGACACAACGAAACAACAGGTTCAAGCTGTTTCAGATGTTGGTCAAATGGCTTCTGGTGGGAATGAGATCAGAAGAAGGGTTATAGAGAATCAGAGACAACTTCTAGAGCAAGGCTTGAAAGATAAAAAAATATCTCAACAGGAATATGACAGGGGGATAAATCGCTTAAGTGTTTTAACTAAAGAAAATCAAAGAAGCATTCAAGGCACTTTAGAAAGGACAAAAGACAGGACAAAAACCGCAGCAAATGTTACTGGGGCGTTTCTTGATGTGGCACTTCTACCAGTAGGTGGTGGAGGGCTAGTTTCTAGTGGTGTCAAAACAGGCTCAGGGCAGCTTGCTAAAAATGTTGTAAGGGGAGGAGCTGAGGGTGCTTTAACTGGTTCTGCATACGGCAGCCTCCAAACATTAAGAGATAACGGTTCTAAGACAGACATCAATCAGTTAGCTCAAGGGGCTGGTGCTGGCGCAGCCTTTGGGGGTGTTTTGGGAGGTGCTTTACCAGCTGTTGGCGCTGCTGGTAAACAGATAGTCGTTAATAATCGTCGCGTAAAACTAGACGGCGCCAAAGAAGTGAACATTAAGTCTCTTACTTCTTACGAGGGGGCACCAGATAGAGCAGCTGTTGATGCGTACAAGGCAAGAATCCAATCTGGAGAGCCGATAGAACCTTTAATTGTAAAAAAAGACAGCTTAGGAAATTACGGTATAGAAGATGGCAAACATCGTTTCCAGGCATATAAAGAGCTTGGAGTATCAAAAGTGCCTGTTATAGGTGAGCTTGCGCCCCCTAAGCCGAATACTGGTAGGGCTGGTAAGTTTACCCGTCAACTAGACGCCATAGACAATAAACTTTCAAGCACAGAAGACCCTGTTCTAGTGGCTAAGTTAAACGCTGACAAAAGAAATGTTATACAGAAAGCAGCCAACAAAAACCAACTGAGTCTTGCCGAAAGATTTAATAACGCAGCGGTTGACAGGATGTTTACTACGAGAAAAAGAGTTAATGAAGCTTTAAAATCTAAAAACATTAATTCTCAAAACGTATTAGATCAGCTAGAGTATTCTACTGGTAATGTTTCTCGCTCTAGTTTAATAGCAGATCAATACATGAAAGATAACGGGTTTGAGGCTGTTATGAAACAACTTGGCACGAAAGAAAGAGAGAACCAGTTTTCTGAGTATCTTTTAGCTAAACAAAGAGAATATAGAAGATCAAACGGTGAAGTGTCTCAAGAATTTATGAAAGGTGCTGCTCAAGACAAGAAAACCATTGAAGCTTTTAGGGACGAGTACGAAGATCTAGCCCAACAACTTCATCAGTATTCTCAAAACTTTTTACGACAAATGGCGTCTCCTGATAGTGTTATATCGCCCACGGGGAAGGCAACAGGGATAATCGACCCTCAATTAGCAGAGCAGCTTATTAAAGATAACCCAGAGTATGTTCCTTTGAATAAAATCCTCCAAGAAGTTGAGAACAACGGCGGTGTCAGCAGTAATAATATAGGCTCGTTGTCTAAACAGACAATCGTCAACAAGTTTAAAGGGGCTGCTGGAGCAGAGAAAAACCCTCTAGAGTCAATCTACGAGAAAACCCAAACAGGCTTTAACCAGATAGCAAGGAATGAAACCGCTGGGGTTATTAAGAATCTGTCCACTATTCCAGACAATCCATTGGGCATAAAGGTCATAGAAGAAGGCACAAAGCTACCAAAAGGCAGGGGTAAAATATCCTTTATGAACCAGGGCAAAAAGGAACTTATAGAAGTGCCAGATTATGTTGAAACAGCCCTAAAGGGGCTTAATCCTGCTCAGGGAAACACATTTATCAGAGGGCTTTATATGATTAACCGAATAAGAAAGCTTGGGTTTACTGGAGCTTCTCCTGGATTTGCGGTAAGAAACATACCGCGAGATATTGAATTCAAAGCCGTAGTTGGTAGGAGCGGTTTTAGAGCATTAAACCCAGTTGATCTTTTAAAGGGCTGGAAAGACGCAATTATAGGAAGTGCAACCAGAGACGAGGCACAGCGCTTGGGAGCGTTTGGTAACTTAGTTGATACGTTTAGACCGACGGGTGAAACACTGGGAGAGATAAGACGATCAGGTGCGTCAAAGATAGCCACTAAAATAACTAACCCACGAGAACTTTTTAGAACATTAGAAGATGCTGTTTCTCTGACCGAAACCTCATCAAGGGCGTCAGCATACAGAACAAGGTATAGGCAAGTTCTTAAAGAAACTGGCGACAAAAGAGAAGCACAGCTTCAAGCTGCACTTTCTGCTCGAAGAGATTCTACGGACTTCTTTGTAGCTGGTGAGTGGGGTGATTTAATCAAGGGTTGGGGGCTTTATTTGAACCCATCAATTCAAGGGACGAGACGGTTTGGTCAGGCGTTAAGAGAGCAACCAGTGGGAACGACGGCGAGGCTTGCAGCGACTATTATAGGCCCCTCTATAGCGACCACTTATTGGAACATGTCTGACGAGAACAGGAGAAAAGTCTATGAAGACCTTCCTCAATACGAAAAAGACTCTAACTTTGTCATTGTGGGGCCAAACGCTAAGTGGAACAGCAAGACTAAGAAGTGGGACGGTGTGTATAAGATACCAAAGGTCCCTGGCATAAGGGAGTTTGGGAACACCGCTGAGAAGCTTGTAGTTAAAGGCATGGAAGACGGTATAAATATGGGTGACGTTGTTAAAGAGTTAGGGTTTGGGGTGGCTAATTTTGCAAACCCAGAATCAAGCTTCGGCGGTGCGGTTACACCAGACCCAGTAGAACCACTTGTGAACATAGCAACAAATAAAGACTTCTTTACTGGTAAAGAGATCGTGCCTGAAGATCAAAAATACAGAAAAGCCCTGGAGGATAAAGCCTCTCCTACAGCTAAAACTGTTGCTGAGAAATTAAAGGGACTTGGCATTGATGCAAGCCCTCTTCAGGTGGATTCTTTAATAAGAAATATGACAGGCTCTACAGGACAAGGCTTTCAGAATATTGCTGAGTCTGCTGCTGGTGCTGAAACGCCTGGTGGCAAGTCATTTGTTAATCAGGTAACAGGTTCTTTTGTTGGTTCTAGCGGTGGTGAGAAAAAAAGACAGCTTCAAGAAAAACTTACTACAGCCCTTGAGTCAAAGGCTACTGTGTCTTCTGATATAACTGATGCTCTTAAGAATAATGACAGGAAAAGAGCAAACCAGCTTGCTCTAAGATATAACAGGCAAGTAGCGGAGATAGAAAAATTAGCACAAGATGACAGAGCAAGACTTACTGAGGGGCAGAAAAAACTTCTTGATGGTTTGAGGTTTTCTATGAAGGGTAATTCATTAACCAAAAGAAGTATAGACGCCAGATTAAGAGATTGATATTATAAAGGAGAGACTATGGAAAACTTTAAAAAAGAAATAAAGGGAAAATAATATGGGAATTATAGCCAAACCAAACACTTTTAGTCCGTCAACGACTATATCTAGTAGTCAGGTAAATGCGAACTTTGATACAATTTATAACGATTACAACGGTGGAATATCTGCTGCTAACCTTGCTACAGACGCAGTCACTACAGCAAAGATAGCAGACTCTAACGTCACTACAGCTAAAATAAATGACAGCGCAGTCACTACAGCTAAAATAGCAGATGATGCTGTGACAGAAGCTAAAATAACATTAAGTTCCAGTATTGCTACTGTTTCGACATCAGAAACAACAACTTCTACTTCTTACGCAGACTTGGCAACTACTACAGACACAGTTACGTTTACAGTCCCAAGTAACGGTAAAGTAAAAATTACATTAACTTCTGTTTTTAGCAACAACAGTGCAAACCAAACCTATGTGTCAGTAGCACTTTCTGGCGGCAATACCCTTGCCGCAAATGATACAAATGCAATGATTCAAGGGGCGAGTGCAACAAATTTCTTAGTAAGTAGAGTAATTGTATTGACTGGGCTAACCGCGGCATCTACCACTTTTAAAATGAAATACCGAGTGACTGGCGGTACGGGTACTTTTTCAAACAGAAGTATAATAGTTGAACCATTTCTTTAAATATTATTATGGCTAAAACAAACGGAGAAAGACTAGCTGTATCAAACGAGTATCTCGCAGGCTCTATTGATGCTGACGGGTGTATATCTATCGTCAAAATGAAAAGAACTGCTGGAGGTAAGTGTGATAGGCATGAACTAAGATTACACATTACAAATACCGACTTACGTTTTCTAGAGATAATCCAATTGCAATTTGGGGGGTCTTTGAAAGGAGTCAGGTCAGATAATAATAGGAATCCAAAATGGAAAACTGCTTATAGCTGGCGTACTCAAGGCAAAAATGCCGAAGACATAATAAAGAGAGTCTTCCCTTACTTGATTATTAAAAAAGACAGGGCAGAGGTAGCTTTAGAGTTGAGAAAGACTATAACAAATGGTCAGAGAAATGCAGTGACTGATGAAATATTAGAAAGAAGAGAATCTTTATATTTGAGGATGAAAACTCTTAATAAAAGGGGTGTCTAAGAATGGGACTAACGATGGGCGAAAGGTTGGCAACGGTGGAAAATGAGGTAAAAAATGTTAAGGGAGAAGTTCAGGAAGTTAAGCAAATTATAAAAGAAGGCTTTGAGCAAATGAACAAAAAGCTAGACACCGCTACGACAAAACTAGACGATGCCTCAATAGAGTTTATTACTAAAGAAGCATTTGATCACACTATCAGTGAGTTAAAGAAAAGAACGTGGGTTCAGAACGTCTTATCCGCAATCTTTGGTTCTATTCTTACTATTTTGATAGGTCTAGCAGCAGCAAAGATAATAGGAGGTTAATATGGCAACAGCAGCAGACTACGCAATAACTTTTCCTTACGGAGCACATGACCCTACATACTACATACCACCTCGTTTCCATAGGGGGAATGATAGACCAACACCAACAGGGACACCTGTTGTGATAGCTGGAGTAACAATAGGCTACACGGGGGCAACAGGACTTGTGAGTGGCCCTCATTTACACACTCAATCAGGTACAGATATAGCGTGTCAAAACACATTTAATGGCAATGGTGTAACAGAGTTCAAACCAGGCAAAGTAGTCGCAACAGGGTACGGTTCTCAATGGGGTAATTACGTTACTGTACAAGTCGGCGATAAATATGTCACCTATTGTCATTTATCAAGTATCAATTCATCAGTAGGTCAAGTAATAAGCGGTGCAGCAGCACCAGTAGGAGGTAATACAGTGGAAACAATTAAAAGTATGTATTGGCGGCTTCTAGGCCGTGAAGCAGACGCAGGTGGCATACAACATCACGCAGCAAACGTAGGCTCTAAAGGCTGGGAATTTGTGTATAACGACCTCAAGAACTCAGCAGAAGGTCAAAGAGACTGGGACAGACGCAACCCTACACGAGTGTCTCAACTAGAAGCAGCAAACAACCAAAAAGACCAGATTATCAACGAACTTCGAGCAGCCCTAGCAAACGAACAAGCTAAACCACCAAAAGAAGTAGTCAAAGAAGTTATTAAAATTGTAGAGAAGCCAGTCGAAGTTGTGAAAGAAGTTTACACTCACGATAAAGAGACCGCAGATAATGTATCTGCTATCCGTAATATGGTTCAATCACTTTTTGATTATTTTAACGGTCAATATAAAACATTTAAAAAATATATTAAAAAATAGTAGTATATTAATTTAAATAAAAGGAGTATTATAAAACTATGAATACCGTAGCAATCAACATCATCAGAACAATCGTACCAGTATTAGTTGGTGCAGTTGGTAGTTTTCTTGCAACACAAGAGATTAAACTAGATACAGAAGCATTAGCAGGTCTAAGCGCTTTCCTTACTGCTTTTCTGACTGGCGTATACTACGTTGTTGCACGCTTACTTGAAGAACACCTTGACTCCCGTTTTGGCTACTTGTTAGGACACAAGAAAGCAAAATGACATGGAGCGTCGACGTAAGCTAGAACGGGTTACGGAAGAAAGAAAAAGGCTTGAGGCTGACTTAGGTAAAAAAGCCTTAGCAGAAGTCCACGAGCTACCAGTAAATCGTCACAGAGTCACACACGATACTTTTATAGATAATGATCATGCTGGTCAAGAAGATGATCGTGGTATTCCTGTCGAACTTCCTCCGTATGGCGTCAGTTTTCTCAAACCTAAACAAACACCACCAGACATAGCAGCATGAAAGACAAGCTTGTTCTTTATGAAATAAAACCAGAATTACCCTCTGGTGTTGAGTTAGAGCCAGATGATGAGGTACTGTTTATTGCTGATATCCCTTCTTTGCTAGGAGTAGTTGCTAGACAAGCTATTATGTTAAATGAAAAAAGAGCAGACGGGAAAAGAGTTATACCGTTTATAAAATTTCCTATCTTCTTTTATGGGAGTAATAAAAATGGAAAGATCTAGAAAAAACTCCAGACATAAATCACCATCTGAAGTTCACAAAGAGAACATAGCTCACCAGTGGAATAGGTTAAAACAAGCTCGTGATTCTGAGTCTGACGTGTTACAAGAGACCTACGAAGGACGACTTAATCTTGCTCTAGATGAGTATAAGAAGTTTTTAGATGCTATAGCCATTGCTTCTATGGATGTACGCCTACAACTACCTGCTCCAGTAGATGAACCTTTACTAGGTGAAAGCTCAGACTGATGTCTAGGGAATTTCACCATTTGGCGTTCCCCAAAAAAATCCATGAAGCACACCCCGCTACCCTAAAATTAAGACGTAATAAGATGCTTATCCCTCCGCTAGAAAGTGTGGTACACTTCGCACTACATAAGTCAGTCACTATGATTAATCCTTTAGATGGATATATGGCTAATTCAGTAGCAAGGGATTTTGAGCCTGTTAGAGGCTCTGAGTTAAGCGATTACCTAAAATCTATAGATGAGTACCTATTGACCGTTGCAAGGGCTGGTATGCACTGGAAATGTACCCACACACAGAAATTAAATGCAGAACTTCACACAGAACTAATGAGTAAACAAATACCCTTCATTAAAGAGGGCTTTATGACCCCTCATTTGTCTGCTGTAAAAAAGCGTGCTGCTTGATATAATATAAAAGTACATTAACAATTCATACCTCAGTATCTACGTCTCAAGTACAAGAATAAGAAAGAGAATAAGTATATGAAAAAAGAACGAGTAATTACAGAAGATCAACTAAGAACTGGAATATTAAGAAAATTAATACAAACTGAAGATAGTGTATCGGTTGCAATTAGCCACAGAGAATTAGATGATTTAATAGCTAGGCTTATGCACTTAGCAGAGTTAGATAGTGACAAAGAACACAGGGATGCTTTAAAAGGTGAACTTAAAGTGATTACTAGGGGCTGGCTTGATAATATTTATTACGAAGCTGGTTATAGAAACCATGAAATACACAAAGAGGCGAATGTTGTCACAATAAATTAAATAATCACCTTGAGACGTGGTTATAGGGGTATGAAGAAAGGAATATATGAATTTAATAGTAGCAATTTTACTAGGTATACTCGCAGGGTTTGTAACGTTCTACCTTGGACAATACTTTGGTGTCACACAACCTATCCTTGGGTTTGTAGCACTTCTCGTGTTTGTTCTGGTAGCTTTCTTCTCACGCCCTTATATAAAGGTGTGATATAATATAAGTACCTTAGGTCAAACTAAAGGTATTTCTAGAACGGGTAAAAAGAGATTGTTAATTCAGTCTCTTTTTGCTATAATGTAGGCAACCACCTGTGCAGTGATTTATCCTGTTGATCAACAATCTAACTAGAAGTCTTTATGGCTTCTTTTTAGTTATTGTTTTATTTGTAATTATTTTAAACCATTAGGCACCCTTTCACTGTAGCTAATATATAAAGCCAGTGGGTGTGGTATGCCTCTTTTTTCTTTAACATTGTAGGTGGTTCATGTACACTGCGTTGACCAGGTTGACGTTTAGGGTGCAATCAATCAGAGCCTGGGTTTATGCACTGAACACGATATTCACGTCTCTCACATACAATATAGGGTTTTGAAAAGTACCTGTAACTTTATTTGAAAAAAGTATTTGCATAAATTAAATAGAAGTGCTAATATTAAAGTAGCGTCGAAGTTAGCCCGCACCGTGAGGACGGGCATTTTCTTTTCCTATTCTAACTTATACCACTCTATAACCTCTTGCGTCGAAGTTACAAAGCTACTTTTAACTGTACTCTTTAGATTCTATTTTGTCAACATAAATAAAAAGACTCAGGCAAGGGTGGGCATCGCCTAAGTCTAGTACCTGGGAGGAAGAACATTATGTTTTCACAAGATGTAGCCCAGGTGTTACTATCATACCTTACCAATAAAAGTATTGCAATCTTAACCATTATGCTGTATTATAGAAGTAGTAAAAAGGAAGGACATAATGACATTAGAGGAATCAATTAAAGGGTTACTAAAAACTCAGGAGCTTCTTCACTCAAAAGAAGGAATCAATAATCCAGAGTTTATGTCTGAAAACATGAGTCGCTTATCACAGTACACATCGTCTGTAGAGTCTCATTTAGCAGACATTGAGAAGGAGTATGAGAGGCTTTTAGGAGAAAAACTCCATAAGTACCTTGTAGAAGATAGAATAGCCGTTACAAAGGCTGACAAGCTTTCTAAGGTTGAATTAAGTGAATATAGAGCCAACATTGCCTACCTTACAAGGGTTGTGGCTTCATCGTGGAAAGTAGTCTCTACCATTCAATCGAGATTTAGGCATTTAGAATCAGAATTAATAAGTGGAAGTAAAACAACATAAAGGAGTATATATGGCAGGTAGACCAAACACTAAATGGAAAGAAACAATGTTAGCTAAGTTTGGAAGTGAAGAAGCTTTAAGAGAACACATGTCAAACGTAGGGCGCAAGGGTGGTCAAAGACCAACCACTGGTGGATTTGCTGCTGATAGGGAGTTGGCGAAGAGAGCTGGCGCCCTCGGAGGGTCTATATCTAAAAGGAAAAAGAAAAATGAGCCAACTCAGTAAGTTCAAGCTCCACTATGAGCGATTAGAAAACGAGGATTCAATGAGACATTTACGAAAGCATTTAAAAGACAAGATGATAGATATAGTAAATAAAGTAATAGATTTTATGAATAGGAAAGTATTATGACAAACGAACAAATAGAAGAATCACTGACTAATGAGGGAATGTTAGACAACCTTGTAGCGTCATTAGAACGTCACAAAAGCATCTATAAGAGCCTATGGAAGACCTACAGCTACAGGTACGCATGGGATAGGTGGTTAGCACAATGAGCAGAGTCTACATAGAGGTAGTACTTATTTTAACACTTATTCTCTTTGTTGTAGGTGTCGGTATAGTGACAATCTATAAGGCGTGGAAAGGAGATTTAGATGAGTAGAGAATTAGAAAAACTATTTGAAGAAATTGCAGACAAAATAATGTCATACAAACAAGATGAAAACCCTGTGTATGAAGTGGTTAATAAGGCAAAAGCGTACGACGAATTAGTAGACACGTTCACAAGAGCTTATATGAAAAAATATTTTAATAGACCATCTGTAGAAATAGAAAAATTAGATAATGGAGGATTTGATGAACTTTAAAATTGGCGACAGAGTGTTAATAGAGAAAGACTATTTACGAAATGGTGAGTACAGCGGTATCTTTAATGGCAAGAAAGGTCAAGTTGTTTATGGGCTTACAACTGGTGGGTATTGTATACATATAAAATTAGATAGTGGTGTAGTGATAGCAACCCACATTAAAGGATTAAAAAAATTGGAGGCTACAATGGATAATTTAGAAGTAGGAACAATACTAGTAGATAAAAGTGGAAGCGAAAGAAAAGTATTAGGTATTTGTGGAGAAGTTGTGTTTTGTAGTTTGTATAACGATTTTGATATAGCTGAAACATACTACACAGCAAAAGAATTAAAGAAAGATGGCTACAAAGTAAAAGACCAAAACGAAGTAAAAGAAATGACTGTTAAAGAAGTATCTGAACTAGTCGGTCAAGAAGTTAAAATAGTAGAAGATAAATAGTATAATGAACTAGTTACCTAAAGACTTTTATAGTCGGAGCCATGACATTCTCGCAGTCGGTAACAAAGCAGTATTATATATCTTCTCGTGGTGGTGGATAATATCTGAGTAAAATCAGCAGGGGACGTCCTTTTTATACCACTACCATCACGAAAGGATATATGTGTATAGAAAATATAACCAACCACAATCAATTAAGTCTGCAGAGTGCAATATATGCTACTCTAAGAGGCTTTTATACTCAAGAGGCAAGCTTACCTGTAATGACTGCGGAAACGTTATAGGGGCTACTTACAACAAGTATGGAAGAAAGAAAACCGAATACAACGGTTATAATTATGATTCAAAATTTGAAGCTGAAGTGGCACAAGACCTTGATCTAAAATTAAAGGTCGGCGAAATAACCAACGTAGAAAAGCAAGTAAAGATCAGCCTACAAGCCTACGGCAAACACATAACCAACTATTTTATAGATTTTGTAGTGACGCATAAGGACGGTCATTTAGAATATATTGAAGTAAAAGGGCTTGCTTTAGACACCTGGAAATTAAAATGGAAAATGCTGGAAGCAAAGTTGGCACTTGAAGAGCCATCATCTGAAATGACACTTATACAAAAGAATAAGCAAAAAAGATATTCTTGACAAACATAAGCGTTCATGATACACTGTTGACAGTCAATTAAATGAAAGGAAGAACATTATGACTAAGAAAACCACCACAAAACAACCAGCATATAAAAAGGTAGCAGAAGTACTTAAAAAGCCAATAAGCTTTATAGTTGCATCAATAGCTATTCTTATCAACCAGGGACTCGCATTTAAAGGAGCAAGTCAATACTTAGGCAATATGTCAGAGGACGCTAAAACAATTGTCGCTGTACTATTTGTCATATTACTTACCTACGTTGCGGTGCAAGGGTTTAACAAAGTTTTTAAATAATGCTACAATAGGGGTACAATCTAAATAAGGATTTAAACGTTCACGTGTATCCCTGCTGTAGCGACAGTGAACAATTATGCGTAATTTGATTACAATCTTTGTGCTAACCCTACTAGGCGTGTTAGTCACAGAGCAAATAAAACCACAAATGGTTGAAGTGGGCGGGACCAAAGCACCGATCGTTCAATATGAGCCTATCAATGTTAAATTAGCCTCATTAGACAAAGAGATAGCTACAAGTGCTAATATACCTAAAAAAGCTCCTGTAGCGCCTCCTGTGAGTTCTGGTGGTGATTGCGGCTCATATATGAGCCAGGCTGGTATAAACGATGCAAACGCTAGAGAGCTAATTAGCAGAGAGTCTGGATGCTCAAGTTCAGCTGTAAATTCTAGTAGTGGTGCCTGCGGAATAGCTCAGGAACTATTAGAACCGTCTCAATCGGCGCAGCAATGGGCAGCAGTCAATGCTGGGTATTGCCCCAAATCGCTTTGTAGTATGTCAGACCCAGTTTGCCAGTTAAGATGGATGAAAACTTATGTGCAAGATAGATATGGTGGATGGGGTGGCGCAATAGCTCACCACGATTTACATAATTGGTATTGAGACACTTTAATGATGTGGAGAAAAGACCGTTTGCGAGGCGGTCTTTTTAAGCTTAAGTAAAATGTATTGACTTTAACGCCTATGTTTGATATTATAGAGATATAAACAAAGGAAGAATGTTATGAACGACGACATGGTAGCAGAGGGCAATATAAACGCTCAAGAAATATTATTAGATGAATTGGTAGCATGCTATCAGATTCTTACAGAAGACGAAGGCATGAGCAGAGAGTGGGCGTTTGAGTCTATCCTGCAAGATTTTGATTTGCCAGACTATGTAACTTTAGAATATTTGGAGAACAACCTATGAAAATTAAAGTAGAAGATCAAACAACTCCACCACAAATAGGCATGTGGTTATTTGCTACAAATAGGATTGAGTTTATAGACGGTGAATTCACTACAGTTGATAAAAAAAGTTTTATAGTTGAATGGAGGGATTATGAAAGTTAATAAAGTACACTTAACACCAACAGAGTCAACCGTTTTAAGAATTATAAATCAAGACAGTGTTTATGCGGAAGATGACCAACTTTTAATAACTCGTATATGGCACTCTGAGGGTTGGAATGATAAAGACGCACTCTATGTTAATCTAAAGCGTGTAACGTCAGCAAGCACTATTAAACGAGCCAGAAGACATCTTCATCAAATGGGTCTCATACAATACCCTGAAAAGGTTTTAAGATCAAGACATCAAGCCTTTGTAGATCACAGAGATAAATACAGTACACACAGTTTTCTTAAAAGACTTGTGAAGAGGGTACTATGACCGTAACAAGACCAGATGAATTAGAAGTAGTAAAGGATGTGGATTGTGCAAACAAAATATAATGATGCTGAAACTATGACCTTTAAAGAAAAGGCAATACGAATAAATGAACTTGAAAATATTATTCTCAATAACCGAACATGGATAAATCTAGGAACCGATATACAAACACGCATTGCCTACTTAAAAGGAATTGATAAGTTAGAAGTTAGAAAGTACTTAAATAGTGTTCAAAGAGAAAAAACAGCTAAAGAATTGATCGATTTAGGAAATAGAATATTAAAGGAGATGGAAGGATGAGTAAATCAGATTGGATATGGATGCCTCACGCTGGACACTTTATATTAAGTGATAAGTGTAGATTCCATCTTAACACCTACCTACCAAGCGGGTACATTGTATCAACTGTGGGCGAGTTATGGAACGAAAGAGCTGTACGTGACATTCATGCTGAGGTGGTTGACCCTATATGGTATGGGGAAAATAGAGACTTTAAAGGTGATATATACGACGCAGCTTTCATGAAAAAATTTGGTTTTCAGGATATTGGTTACAACAGAAAATACGAGACAATGGTATTTAAAGCAAAAAAGAACCATGACCCAAAGTGGCAATGTTGTCCATACGAAGCAGTTATTGGGCAGGATGTTGATATGGATGGATACAATACTGGCGTAGAAGCTTTTAAAGGACATACTGAGATGTGTGAAAAGTGGGAGAAAGAACTATTAGTAACGCCTGAGCAGGAAAGGGGAGAGTGACATGAAAGAACCAGATTTAGAAAAAACACAGGAATATATAAACTTTGTAAAGCAAAACCTAGAACCACTAGCCAAAGAGATAGGTACAAGTGTTGAGTGGTTATGGGGTATTCTTGTACAACAGGCTAGAGTTGAGGCGATAACGTGGCTTGTTGTGGTTATATTACTCACTGTTAAATCATTTATTTTTCTTCTTATTGCATACAAGTCCTATAAAAAAGCAACCTTTTATAGCCCCTATTCTACAGATAAGTGGAAGCATAAAAAAACAGGTGAGATTGTTGATTATTATGAAACAGGGGACATAACTGAGTACGAAAAAGTACCCGCAGACAAAACAAATTTAGAAGGGCATTTGGTATATTGGTGTACTCCTATTGGCATTGCCCTGATGGTACTTTCTATAACCACGGCAACTTTAAGCCTGCCTGTTATTGTCACTGGTCTTGTAAACCCTGAATACCGTGCAATAGAAAGAATTGTAGAATTTGCTAAACCGCAGATTAAAGAAAAACTATGAACAAAGAAACTATAAGGCGTATTACAGCCAGAGAGACGTGGAAAAATATATGAAATGTACTAGTTTAAGTTTATCTAAGAAACTGTACAAGACTTTTGGGTGGGATAGAACAGACAAGTCTTGGTGGATTGAACAGTGGGGGGACTACGACTCAGAAGTGTCTCGCTATGCCCACAAAGAAGAAGAGGACGATGCAAACTCAGTACACTTCCCCGCATACGACACAGACTATCTGCTTGATAAGTTACCAAGATATATTAACGAATCAACAAACGAGTTAATACTTGGACGATGGGGGTCTCGCTGGAGAGCATGTTATATGCCTATAAATCTAGGGCACTACTCAGAGCTAAGACAAGAAGCAGATACACCTGCCGAAGCTCTCGGCCTACTAGCTCTAAAACTTAAAGAGGAAGGTATGTTATGAGTAAAACCTTTGACGATAATGCAGTTAAAAATCACGGATTGATAATTAAGAAAAATGGAATAACATATACATTCACACAAGAAGAATTTGGTGCTATTAAATATTTATTCCTAGAACTAGCAAAGGAGGCTAAGCCAGAGAAAAACCCTGATTCTACACACGCAGCGTATATATGGAACGATGGGATAGATCATTACGAAACCAACCTAACTAATCTAATAAAGGGGAAAGAGTAGATGAGTAGTATAGACTACGTTGATAAGTGCCTGTATGCAACTAAAGGCCACCACGGATATTGGCTTATAAACAACAGGGAAAAAATAGAGAGTATTCTTAACGAATATATCAGGATAAAAGGCTGGAGAAAGCTCATAGTTGCCCTGGAAGAAGATTACCGAAAGTCCGACTTTATTAAAAACCTCTATAAACAAATAAGGAATAAATCATGACCCAAACACCCCAAGAATCAAGGGAAATTAGAAACATAATAAACGCCATAGTAAATGCTCGCGAGGCGTCAAGTGTCGGTGAAATAACACCTGCTCAGTTTGAAGAAATGATGGTCGAAGCTGAAAGGCAGTTTGCCACAAGAGAACGTGAAGCCCGTTTAGAGCTTGTTAATAACCTCATCGATGAACAAGAAAATAGCCAAGATTGGGAGAACGAACACCCTGGATATAGTACAGCTATGGTGACGCTGGATACTTTAGTTAAATTCAGGAACGACCTCACCTCCCAGTCATCAGATAGAGAGGTATTATGACCGACAGTCTGAAAGTGGGAGATATTGTTTTGAATGGTTATCAATCTAAACCTTACAATATGTACCTTATTATTGGGAGTACTAGTAGAAAAACTGGGCCGTTTTCACGAACGAGGTATTATCGCACCCAGCACATTATTGACGGGGAGACACTAGAAGGAGTCGCACTGTTTTCAAAAACGGATAACAAGCTAGAAAAGATAGCCCACGTTAACACCAAAGAGGTTATAAGCACTGCTATAAAAGAAGCTTTGCTCACCTCTAATAAAGAAAAGGATAAGGAGAAATAAGATGATAAGTAAAGAAGAGGCCATTAAGGCAAGTAAAATGTCGCTTTCTGAACTTGAGCAGGAGTATCCAAAAATATCAATGTTACTTGAATATACCAGAAAGCACTATCCAGATGATTGGGAAAAGTTTACAAACATTAAGATGTATCAAGCACTTATGTTTACCGATGAGTACTCAAATACCGAAATTGAAAGCATGATAGATAAAATAGCCTTATTTAATGGGTTTAAAAAGTGGTCTGAGGACGAGTAATGAACTTTAAAAGCAAGCTAGAATAAATACTTGATTTTAATGCCTATGTTTGATATAATTAAACAGAACAAAGGAAGGACATTATGAAACTATCAACAATTAAGGGCGATCACATAAGAAAACAACAAATCCAACAAGATCAATTGCAGGATATGTTAAAAGAAATAAACTCACCAGAAGCTCACCAAGGCTTTAAAGCTCATGAGTTAAGTAAATACACTACTCAAGAGCTAAAAGACGAACTGAGAGCGCGAGAACAAGCCTCAGACTATCATTACGGGCATAACATCTCAATATTAGAAAATCCTGGCTATTGTAGTGATTGTGAAGTATACTTTGAGTTTTAATATGAATAACATTTTGGGAAGTTTGATTAATTCAAAAGTAAATAGTCCGTCACACTATAAGGATTTAGGTATAAAGATAGGGAAGTTATACACAGATATGGGCTACCCAGTTGACATGTCACTTGATGGTTTAGATTACACCAAAGAAGATAAAATTGCTATCCTCGATGGTGTTTGCCAATGGCTTATAGAGCATAAAAGGAACTCAGGCGCTTCAGATAAAGCCATAGAGAGACAAAGAAAAGCTAATACAAAAATGGTTGAAAACTTTATTAAAAAAGGAGAGACAGGAGTTTACTAGGCGTTATGAATAACGATCTTTCAGTGGCTATCTATAACAAAGTGGCAGAAATGGACAAGCCAAGAGAATTCGAGATGTGGCACGCCTCGTCAATTTATAAATGCCCAAGAGAGCAATATCTATTAAGAAAAGGTCAACCAATAACCAACATCCCATCAAGTGCTATGAGATTACGTTGGCAAGTAGGCCATAAAATGGAGGAAGCATTAAGACCTTATCTAGAGTCACTTTACCCAGACATTAAATCTAACATCCGCATGACATCAGAAAAGCTACAACTTACTGGTGAGTACGATAACCTAGTAGGCACTGAACTTTACGAAGTTAAGTCTGTACATCCGTTTGCTTTTAAACATTTAGAAAAAGAACGCAAGCCTCACTTACATTATGAACTACAACAGCACGCCTATGTGATTCTCTTAAAAGAACAAGGTATAGAAGTTACAAAGATAAACTACATATACATATCATTAGATGGTCGTGTAATGTGTTTTACTACAGAAGTTAAGCAAGACTACATAAATAACGTAAACAACCGTCTGAGGGCTTTAAACGATGCCTGGGGAACAAACAAACCACCAGACTGTATATGTGATCAAAAAGAACACCCGTTATACAAACCTGCGATGCAATACTGTAGCTATATTGATGGTTATACTTGTTGTCAGATTGGAAAAATGATATAATAAAGGAGTAATATGGAGAGTAAAGTTAAAGAAATCTTAGGTGTTGCCAAGAGAAAAGACGGATCAGAAATCCGTGGGGAAAAGAACGGTAAAAACTGGGTAATGATGAGAGTTAAGCTAGAAAACGACATCGAGCTTAATATGTTCGCACCTATAGAGGTAGGCGATGAAGTAATAGAACTTGTGCAAGATCCCACCTATAAGAGTTGGAAGGGTAAAGTTAAAAAGAACACCAAACAAATAGCCAACATGTCAGACGGCTCTACGGGGCTTCTAAAAGAAATACTAGAAGAATTAAAGGCTATTAGACTACATTTAGCTGGTGAAGACAGTAAGCCAATGTCAAAGTTTGAAGCTTTTTCTCAAAAGAACGCTCAAAAGAAACAAGAATTATCGCAAGACCAACCAAAAGATATTTTATTAGATGATACTTCAGAACAAGAACGTCAGGAACTTTTAGAATCAATACCATTTTAAATAAGAGCTTGACAGCTCCTTAAACTGTCTTTAAAATGGTATATATGAAGAAGTGTTTTAACTGCGGGGAAAGTTTTCCCATCAAATTTTTTTATAAACACCCTGGTATGCGTGACGGATATGTTAACAAGTGTAAAGAGTGTAGCAAAAAGGGCTTGAAGATAAATTATCTTTTGAATAAAGAGTACTATCATAAATTTGATAAGCATAGACAACGATATAGCCGTAAAAGAATATTCAATCATAGGTATAATCAATTAGTAAAAAGATCTAAAAATAAATCAACAATTAATCCTATTTTTGGGGATCAAGTGTTAACCTACTCAGAGTATTGTGTATGGCTAAAAGATAATATGGATATTTTTGAGGCTCTATATCGTGACTGGGAGGGTAGCGGCTTTAAAAGATCTCTTTGCCCGTCTATAGATAGGATTGACAATAAAAGTTCCTATACCCCTGATAATATGCAGTGGCTAACTGTTTCTAAAAATTCATCTAAGTACACTAAATAGTTTATTACCATTTTAAAATACCAGGCCTCGCAAACCTGGTATTCATTTATTTAACTTCAACAAACTTTATCTTCTTTGAATTGAATGTTTTTACTGTTATAAGTGGCATATTATTTCCTTTCTAGGATTGTTGGCTGTAATTTCGTCGTTTTATTTAAGCTACTCGCCGTTAAACATAGCACCAACTATTTAATTTGTTCCTAGTGCGTAATCTACTACTTGAAAATGGTCTGCTACTGAATAACTTTTGTCATAGCCACCATGTAGCATTTCAGCTGTTATAAAGCCACCATTATTAAAAGTAAATGTTTTTTGCCAGTAATCGTGTTCTTCATCTTTATATGTGTATAGTTCTACTTGTGAACGTACACTATTTTTTTCGCAAAATCGTGCTAATTGTAGTTGATTGTCACGTGCTAAATGCCACTGTATTGTTGATTTTTTCATGATTTATAGCCTTTCTATGATTAGTTTAATGTAAGGGCTGGCTTTTTAGTTTAATGCTCGGAAGCCTAACCGATAATACCCTGCTGCGTGTGCCAATGTTCTTCCTTTTGGCTACTCTTATAGTAACAAATGCCTATGCTTATGTCAACACTTTTATTGAATAATCTTTATTTAACAGAGGTAATATTATTGCTTTCCCCACTAAAACAATGCTATAATAGAAGTAATGAAAAGTATAAAAATGCCTGTATGCGACAGTTGCGGAAACGAACAAGCAACACAAAAGCCTGTAAAATGTTGGTATTGTGGGAAGAAGTTTAAAAAATGACTCGACGCATCCATAAAAGAAAACCAAGAGAAGGTAAACAGCTCACCCCAAAGCAAGCTAAATTTGTTGCTGCTAAGGTACAAGGAGCAAGCAATAGAAAAGCTGGACTAGTAGCTGGCGCACCAACTCCCTACGCAGCAGATAAATACGCTCAAAGACAGTCCAAAAACGTCCAAGTGGCTAAAGCCATAGAAGACGCCCTAGAGCATCACGGCGCAACACCAGAATTTGCAATAGGAAGACTCAAAGCTATAGCAGAGCAAGACCACGAACTCGGCGCATCAAGACTCGCAGCAAGAGACATATTAGATTTAAATGGATGGAAGAAAGGCGAAACCTCAACAGTCACAGTAGACATTAAACAGGCATTCTTTACTAAAGCCAGACAACCAAATAACAGGGATAGTAACAGTATTATAGACGCTGACATAATAAGCAGCTCTAGCATCTAACAACCATTACAGCGGAACAATCCAATAAAAGGTAGTAACCACAATAAATATAACTCTAACCCTATAAGACTATTTAATTACTACACTCTTTACAGTACCTAGATTAATCACTACCTACTACAAACTACAATCCACTACAATACCTTGCAATACCTTATAACTACTTCAGACTCCTATGACCTAACACCTTAGAACAGATCATTATACCTCATAAGAAGCAATGTCGCACAATATAGGGTTAACAGAGGCAGTATGGTATAATATAAGTATGAGATTACCTATAGACGATAAAGCCAGAAGCACATTAAGACCATATATAATGGAGTGCTTTAGGCGTATGGGTAAAGACTTAAATAAGTGTGAACAGTGCGGCTCAACAGAGAAGAAACTAGACATACACCACACCAAGTACGATGGTGCAACAGTATACGATCTACAGTTAGTGTGCCGTTCATGCAACCTATCACTTGATAACCTCTCTCTTGCATAGCTGCGACGTTACTTACCCCTGTTATATAAGTAAAAAGAATAAGAGAGAAGAGATAAAGAGAGCAGGGGAGAGCGTATAGTATAGTATTTAACAGAGGTATGGGGGTAGGATCCCCCCTTGAGATTAGATATATATAAAGGTATCCCTACACACACTCAATCTAGAATATAATAGGAAAACAATAAAAGAGTATTCTATTTAGTATTACTAAAAGATAAATAACAGAGTATATTTTAGGTTGAAAAAAGAATACCCATCTGATACAATAAAGGTATGAAAAATAAGGCATTATTCTAATGAAGAAACCAATTAGTGTCAAACTAGATGAATCGCTTTGGGTGTTTATTAAAAACAAACCAAATAAATCAAGATACATCAGTGAACTCATTAAACAGGATATTCAAATGCAAAATACTCGACCTATTGTTAAAGCAATCCGTGAAGAGTTACTTGCAGACGAAGATTTCTTTCAAGAGCTAACATCACGAACAAAACAACACACGTCACAAAGACCAATAGAGTCTCCAGAAGTAGGGTATGCTTGTTGCCAGAAAACACCTCCCTGTAAGCATTGGCAGTGGGACTCCGTCACAGGCGAAGGATACATTAACTCCATAACAGGAGAAAGGAGAGAAGCATGAAAGATCTTAGATCACAC
>OGVO01000003.1_pt1 | contig 44183 bp, 61 predicted proteins | sample 1575771 | NCBI WGS metagenome assembly OGVO01 (sample SAMN07581527, study PRJEB24739) | freshwater metagenome | place: Singapore | collected 2015-01 | reverse complement strand
GTTTCCCAGTCACGATACGAATGCAGCGTCAATGATTGTAGCATCACCTGCTGTTGTTGCACGGTTAATACGTGTTTCGTTTTCGAGAGCAACAACGCCACCGTTACCAAACGTAAAAGGTGTAGCAGCCTGAACACGACGATTAACATCTAATGCAGTTGCACCGGGAGCTGTACCAGTCAGTTCCTGAATAATCTCGTTAAGAAGTTTACCGATACGAGTACGGCCCATCTTACCAAGACGATCTAATGCACGATTATTATATTCCGGTGTATTCTGAACACGTGCAGTAGGAACACCGCTACCAGTCGTTACACCATCATTATAATATGTGCTCATCAATCCGTTAAATGTAGGCATTTGTTTTCTCCATGCTTACGATTTCTATATTATATATCATACATATCTCACCCATTCAATCTTTCTTTCTTTGTACGGGCGGTCGGTGAGGGGCACGGTTCTTCCTCGTCGGGTTATACATACCATATAAAATGTCTCATGTCAAGTCAAGATTCTATTTATATCTTATGTATATACCTACGTAGTATGAGATAAAACACAGCAAATAATCCCGCGCCGAATGTATATGAGGCGCGGCAGACCATCCCCAACTAGCAAATCATCAATATACAAATACACTAATTACTCAATGAAGTTATTTTTTATTATGAAATGGGGGAGGGTTGATATTATACCTCCACTCACACACGCTAAACCCCCTACTTTTGTCTTTACGGGGGGAGTGTTCATTGTATGCTGCTTATTGTTACACGTGTTACATATGATAGTAGTGTTATACATATTACATCACTGTTACTTTATATAAGTATATAACTACTAGTGATTACTAACTGTTTTTGGGCATTTGCCTTTTCTATTACACATTAGTTACATACATTGCTTAACTTTACATAATTAGATCACAACTTTGCATGATTAGTTTAGATTAGTTGTGTGTTATGCGTGCTTATTCCTCTCACTCTCACATTACCTACGCATAACAATTCTAATGTCATATCCTGCTTAGCTATTGTATATACCTATATGCGTGTGTGTATGCGTGTGTATGTTCTTATTTATATTATATATGTATGTGTATGTGCTCACGTGTGTGTATATAGTTATATGGTGTATTAGTGAGTTTGATATTTTTTCAAAAAAGTTTCGTAATACGTGTTTTGACACTTGACAGGCTTTCTGGTTGTGGAGTAAGGTGCGAATCACATAAGGCGATTGTGTCTTATGAAACATGAAACAAAGGGAATAAGATCATGACTCTCACCAATGAAATGGGTCAAGACGCTACCAAGGCTATCGAAACTGTTCTGTCTAACTCGTCGCAGGAACAGAATGCGCAAGCTAAGCTTGTTGTGTATATGTATAACAGTGATGTTACGTTTAGCGACGCTGTTATCTCCAAGCTTATCGAAGCGAAAGGCGGCGACAAGACGGATTTGTTCAACGATCATTTGTCGCAACTCTCTGAACGTTATCGGGAAATGCTTACGCAGATTGAGCGTATCACGGATAAGAAAAAGAATGAACGCAAGGCAACGGAATTGGCCGATCTTGATAAGCTTGACAGTGCCGTGCGTGCTGTCCGTGCTATGTTTGATCGTTCTATCCGTTCGGTTTATGCGCTGCGTAAGTCTGCTGTGAAGATCACGGACGTTAAGATTGTGTCGCGTGGTATCAAAATCGCTTTCAAAGATGAGAACGGCGATGATGATTTTGACATTCTTTCCGGCCGTGCGCTTACCGATCGCGGCAATAAGATGTTGAAGGACAGCAAGCCTAAGAAGGAAAGCAAGCCCGAAGCCAATGTTTCCTTGCCTACCATGCTTAAGCTTTCGTTCGAGAATTGTGCACGCTACATCATGAGCACGGACAACCCGATTGAAGATATGCCCGATGAGGTGAATGACGCTTTTGATTCTCTCGTTTCGGCCATCCTTCAGAAGAAGTTTGCGCATGAGGGAACGATTGATAAGAAAGACGTTCTCGATTATCTCAAAACGGTTAAGAGCGTGAAGCTTGCGTAATACGTATCACGAAAACGGGTTAGACTCACAAAGCCTAACCCTTACCTATCTCAACTCATCATGCGAGGAAATGACAATGGCTAACAATGTGCAGGTTTTCATGAAGGTTGGAAAGCTTGACGGCAAGGATGCTGAAGGCAACAAAACTTTTCGTGAGATTGTTGATATTGCTTTGTGGGGCGAAACGATCCAGTCTACTATGAAACGATGCAAGGAATATGTTGGCAGTGCATTCGTTGTCTTTCCTCATGCTGTGAAGGAATTGAATCATCGAACAATGCAGTATGAGATGCGCAAGTTATCTGAAACTGACCAGAAGCAGATTGCAGCAATCTCAAAACACTTTGGTTAAGTGTGAGACAAAATAGAGCATCATAAAGCGGGGCTTAGCGGCTCCGCTTTTTTATTTGTCTTTATTTATAAGTGGCTCGCCGCTAGCACGATAAGCCAAACGCACCAACGCATTATTTTGTTGTTACAACTCTGTAATACGTGTGACACATCACTGATATGCATTTACATAGGGTGGTTGACAAACGGCCTGTTGTGTAGTATTGTATAAGCATAGTCGAGATAAAGCGTTCTCTCGATCAACTCTCTCACAAAGCAACGCAACTTTGGGCATTTGGAGACACACAATGCCTATTCTCACTAATCCAAACCCTGTCCTTAAGCAGTATACATGTGTTTGCACGTATGCAGAGCTTAACAGTATTGGCAAACCCGATGCAGAACGTGATTGTTTCATTGTTCTTGCATATAATCGTAGTGCTGCCATTGATTTGGCCTTTCGTATCGCTGCAACACCTGATCGTAAACACGTAATCGTTGCTGAATGTCTTGAAATGGGACGAATTGTTAGCGAGATTGCATATGACATTCAGAATAACTGGAAGCCAGTACATGCATATGCAGCGCCATACGTATCAGCAATGCGCGAGTTAATTAAGATCACTGACAAATACATATTGGACAGTGGTTCTAGTGTGATTGCGTATGCATTGGCTAACATGAATACGTGGCGTGGTGAAAAAGCGAGAGAAGTTAAGCACGAATTGAATACGCTGCTTAATATTTATCGCAAGTACAAGCCTCGTCGTCTCGCAGCAGAAGAACATGTCAACTAAGGAGAGAGAAAATGCGTAAACGTCAATTCATGGCACGCCCAAACATTGGAAAAACAAATTTCTATATCCGTTATCCTGTACATAACGGTACTGCATTCGTATACAACCAAGCCAATGCAGCATCTCGGCGTCTTATCCAGCTTGATAAACGTCGTAGCAAAGAAATGATGCGCAACAGCAAACTCAACACACGTTCTATGTATCTCTAAGGAGCAAACAATGGGTATCTATGAGCCTCGCATCGGTGATATTGTACAAACTCTTAGCGGAACCATTGCACGTATCGAAGATATCAGCAAAACACAGCTTACTCTACGTGCTGTAGACGAAACCCACCATCTTCTTTATGCTGCACCTGCTGGTCTGCGTGGTGTTATGTATAAGAAGAACAAAGTCGGAGACAAAAACTTTTGGGTTGGTCTTCGTAGCACTAGCAGGAATATCCAAACTGTTCCGGGTGATTATGATGAATACAAAAAGCGAATCAGCTTCATCAAGAACGGATGATGTAATCGCAAAGATCGCTATCCCTGTAGGCACTCGCTTGCAGGGATTAGTGCGTGGTTACTTTGAAGGACAAATCGGGTGGCAAGTGTGGATTGCAATTAACAATCCTAAGCTTGCTGCTCAAAAGTGGATTGGCACGTTTCTATTCTGTGGTGATAACGGATGTGTAATACGTGTTACGATTAATCCTGATGGAACAGAGGATCATTTCTATGTCAAATATGCGGACACTCGCTAACGAAATCGCTGATGATCTTACAGATAGGCTTAACAAGCTATTCGCAGCTAAAGAAGCTAATGCACCTATTGTATTGTTAGGTCCATTTCAGATGGATAACAATGCGTGTTTCGTATTAGCAGTAACAACTGAACATGGTGTTGATCCTTTGTTCATCATACCAACAGCATCATACTTTGACGAGATTGCTGCACGTAATGGTATCCCCATTAAGCCAAAAGAGGGAATGATAAACTAATGGGACGACAAAACACACTAGATGATGTTTGGCGATTCATTGATACAAGAGAAGGTAATCAAGACGTGTGCTGGCTTTGGACTGGTGCACGTTCTGGTCCTAATCTTGATCGTGGGTATTTATCTATCAACAAGGAGAAGAAGCTAGCACATCGTATTGTGTTTGAGATGTTTAACGGACCTATCGCTGATAATATGGTTGTTAGACATGTGTGCAACAACGGGCTCTGCTGCAATCCTAAACACCTCATACTCGGTACACGATCTGACAATGAAAAAGATAAAGTCAAAACCGATACTATCGGTCTACCAGTCCCGGCAGTCAGAGAAATTAGGCGCCTACTCGCTAGCAACATACCGCAAGCAGCCATTGCTAAATTTATTTCTAGTAAATATGGTGTTGAATGCTCGCGAAGTACGGTGCGTAATATTAAGCTTGGAACGCGTAGAAGCGAAGACGAGATGAGTGCAGAAGAAATTATGAATATGTCTGCACAAGAAATACGTAACAAACTAACATAAGGAAACAAAGATGCCCGTCCATCCCGCAGTAGAAATCATGTCTCGTCTTTCTATTGATATGGTTGAGCTTGGTAACAAGTATTCAATCGGTAAGAGCCAAGACCCTCTCGATAAAATCTTGCATGATATTCATATCAAACGTCATGCAGAGAAAGTATTGAAGAAGAGTATCGAACAAGATTTGACTAAACTCGAAGTAGGCTTGACAAAAAAGGAAAGTGATGCTATTGTAAACATAATCGCGAAGACCAAAGAGACAAAGATTGGTTCTCGCGAAGTGATTGCTGAAAGCGAAAACTATACATACGTATTCAGCACAAAGGCACCTGCGCGATCATTCAGCAAAGATAAGCTTGTTGTTGTTCTGTCCAAGCGCGGATGGACTAAAGAGCTTATTGATGCACTGATTGAAGAATGTATTGAAGAAAAAGAACCTGCAAAGTCTCACGAAATTATTACTAGCGGGAGCTAAAATAAAATGGGCGCATACGATCTTAATCATTTTAATCGAATGGCAGAACGTATGCGCCACGAAGTTGAACGTGATTATCTACAAAAACAAGCTGACGAGAATCAACGCATCGCAATGCAACAATGGGCTTTAACAAGAAAAGGCTCATTACTAGGCGAAAGCACATCTCTAGACGATCGACCGCCTACAAAGAAAAAGAAACTTGAACACGTGTTACAACAATTCGATCCACCAAAGGCCGAAACTAAAGTTGTAACTGTTGTCAAAGAAGTTGTGAAAGAAGTAGAGAGAAAGGTAGAGCCATATGACGATGATTTTGAGCGATGGGTTCTTAGTCATCCGCTATTCATTATGTTTTGCATTATGGCTCTACTGTATGATTTCTTACCGATGCTAGCAAAACTGTTTAAATGATAACATGCGCGTGTGACGGAATAGGTAGACGTAACAGACTTAAAATCTGTCGGAGCAATCCATGTGGGTTCGAGTCCCACCACGCGCACCATTATATGTATTGGTGAATGCATCTGATTATAGGAACGACAAAAGCCAAGAGTATAATCATGGTTGTACTCTGCTATCCTTTGCACGGGAAAGCTACAAATCGTTCGACGGTGCAACGTAAACCGGGGCCAAAAGTGCTATCGGCGGGTGCATTCTCCAATACGTATGAGGGTAATATGAAAAGCATTATAGCAAAAGCAGCGGAAGCGTTTCGTAAAGAACAGTTACCAAACGATACAGATAGCTTTGATTTTGAGGTCGAGCGTAATAATCGTTCCCCAAGGTTTATGGCTATCGTTAAAGCATACAGTGAAGGCGTACCAGTTGACACGATTGTAGATACGCATAAATGCTCACGTGGCACTGTTATGCGTTATGCACGATTAGCTGGATTACCTAAACGCCCTAAACATTTTGATCCTACACTACGTGCTCAAGCTGTTGAGCTATACCGTACAGGTATGGGCTTAAAAATGATTGCTGAATTGTTGGATGTATCAGAAGCATACGTATCTACAGCAGCAAAAGAAGCAGGCATATCGAGATACAAGAAGGTGCGCAATGATTAGTAAACTATTTAAATATCTCTATCCATCAGTATGGATTTTGTTAGGTTTTAGTAGTGGATCAATTGTAGGTGCAGCTTTTAGTGATAATCTAAATACAGCTTTTCGATATCTGGTTGCTAGTAATATATGTGTATTAATTATTGTCGTTACGCATGTTTTTCGTACAGAAGTGCGTACACAAAAAACATATCGACTAATGCAGGAATTAGAAAAACATAACAGCGCAGAACGTACACGTATTAATAAAGTCATTGATAATATGCTTACGGCTGTAACTGGAAAGGCTGGTAGGTACATTTGATGGCTCGTCGTCAACGATAGGAAATTGCTATGGATGAAACATTAGAAGAATTAATGAAAGCACAAAGAGCAAGATATTTCACAGGTAATGATGGTGTATTAGAATTTGTTTATCCACCGTCTGAATACACAACCACACTTGTAAAACTGGAGAGTGAAATGAAGATCGAAACGGAAAACGAAGAATTGGCTAACATCGCAACGGTACGGTTTGTCGAAAGCAGTAGTATTGGAGCAATGGCAAAGACTTACGATTACTTCGTCCGTACTGGTGATAATGTAGAAGTTGGTGACTATGTTCTTACTTCTACGTATTGGAAGACGGACAAGAACGGCGATCGTAGTGCTCTGAGTGCTATTGAGAATAACGCCGGCATCGCGATCGTAACTGATGTTGGACTCAAGAAGCGTAGCCTTGCTAATAAGTATTATGTGCTGCTTATTAAGGCAGAGACGCTCAAGAAACATTGGGCTGATGACTATGAAGAACACGTGAAGAAGAAGCAGCGTGAGCAGGCTATTCTTAAGCTTGAAGAAATGCTTGCTAAGCAGGACAAGATGGCACGCTATCGTGAGCTTGCTAATAATAATGAAGAAGCAAAGAAACTTCTTGAGCTTTTGGAAGGTAAGTGAATACTAAGGGGCATTTCGGTGCTCCTTTTTATTTATCTGGAAAGGGAAAACAGATGACAGTTCGATCTTGGTATTACTATCCAATTATGATGCCAGTTGATAGTAATGGTAATGGTCCTTGTGATGTAAAAGATGCTATCGAAATTACGTTTGAAGTTTGGGATCGGCTTTTAAATACTCACGGAACATTTAACAATTTGCCTGATGCTATTGATTATGCAATGACATTGAATGATTTATTTTCCAATGCGGCTGATATTCTTTCGGCGGGAGGTAACAATGAACAAGCTTGAAATCTATATCCGAGGACTTGGCTGGATTTTCTCTGGCGGTCTTGATGATCTTGCAATGGAACGTGGCGGTAAGCTTATTGATTGGTATCAGGCAGAAGATGTTGCTGCTGAAATCTGTCAGATGAAAGTCAAGCCACGTGTTTATATTGCAGGACATTCATTAGGTGGTGGTGCAGCATTTCAGATGGCTAATGAGTTAGCTAAGTGTAATGTGCGTGTTATTGCTATTGTAGCAATGGACCCCGTGGGACGTGTACCAGTATCTGCTGATATTCGAGTAGCTACGTTCTGGAATCCTGTGCTGCATAGCGTTATGACACACGATCCTAATATCAAGAACACAATCCGCGAAATGTTTCGGAGGTAATCCTATGACCATCAATCGTGAATACATCACCTTCTCTAATCATGAGCCGCTTGATCTTCGTATGCTTACCACGTTTGGTTTGTCTGTGAAGAATAGCACTTCGCCTATTGGCATGTTCGGTACTGGTCTTAAGTATGCAATCGCTGTCCTGCTTCGTAACAATTGCGAAGTGAAGCTTAAGATTGATGATACGTATTACACGTTTCATACTCAGAAGCACAATATCCGTAACACTGAATCTTCTGTTATCTATATGCATAACACAAAAGACGGTACGGATATCCAGCTTCCTATGACGGATAACTTTGGCCGTAACTGGAAAGTTTGGCAGGCTATTCGTGAGTTGTATTCTAACTGTCTCGATGAGGGAGGCAGGATGAATGACGTTATCGAGCAGGATCGTACTGTTATTTATGTGAAGGGCGAAGAAGCTGAGAAGGTTCTTAGCGAGTTTCATTACTACTTCATTGATCCTACACGTATGAAGCTGGTTTATAGCGGACAGCGTGTCGATATCTATGAGCGCTTCGAGATGAATCTTGGCAATCTTATTGACGGTGTTAATACGCGTGTGTTCTATCGTGGTATTTACACGGGCAATGATTGGGAACGTTCGGCGTCATTCATCTACAACTTCAAAACCAACATGACGCTTACTGAGGATCGCAGCATTCTTCATGCTTTTGAACCTAAGAACGCGCTCATCGACGAGATTCTTAGTACGTGTTATGATGAAGAGTTTTTGATGCGTTATATTAATAATGCATTCAGGGACTCGATGGAAGGGAGTCTGACTTACAATCGTTTGCAACCGTCTTCTGCATTTATTAACGCATGTAAAACGTTGCTTCAAAAGGATCAGATTATTCCTTCGTGGGCAATGGGAATCTATGAGCAAACGCTTCCTATGATCGAGCGATATAAGACTGCACATCTTAGCACGTTCGATGAAGCAATGCTTACACGTGTTATCAAAGTGCTCGCTCATCATGATGAATACGTGTCACGTGATCAGATTCGTGTTGTCCGTAGCCTTCGCGATAACGTTATGGGAATGTATATCAAGAAAGATGATACGATTCTCATTAACCGCGAAGTCTTTAATCGTGGTGAAGTGATCTTGCTTGGTACTATCTACGAAGAGCTTCTGCATAAGCGTCATGACTTTGAGGATGAGTCGCGCACGATGCAAAACTATCTCGTTGATAAGGTCGCTTCGTTGCTTACACGTGTGTACAACATGGAGAAAGACAATGGCTAAGTTTATTTGGATGAAAGGTGTTAATGGTTACACACCACAAATCATCTTCGATCAGCTTCCGAAGATGTATGGCAAGCAAGAAATTGTTGGTACGTCATACAATCTGAAACCTAATGAAGTTGGTATGACGATTAATGCGCTTACTAAGTTGTATCCATGTAAAGTAGAAGGATATACATCAGAAGGATTACCTAGTCATGCCCGACCAGAAGTTATCCAAGAGAAAACCGTCATTCACGAAGTACAATCTTTCTTTGGAAAATCTGAAAGAAATCGTGGAGACTGAAAGCTTGTATGTTGCTGAAGCTGTACAACTATATAAGCACATTCTTACTAAGCAAGAAGATGAGCGCGTTTTACAAAGACGCGTTCTTGTGCTATCATTAGTTATTAGGCAGCGACATGCAGCACATAGAATTGCACAAGTATTAGAGTGGTCGCGTCAAGGTGTTTGTCAGATGGCAGACACTGTTACACGTATGCTGTCACGTAACAATACAGAAGCTTTGTTTCTAACCATGTGTATGGAGCACTTAGCTAAGAAGCTTAACGAATCTGTGTTGATTACAGACTTCTATCATAAAGCTAAACCTATCGAAATTACGATGGAGAAAAAAGATGTCACAAACTAAACAGCTATCGTTTGAAGAATATGCAGCACAAGAACATATTACTAATGCTTGTAGAATACTAAAAGCAAGAGGTGTAGACGACGATTATATTCAAAAAGCATTAAGGAACGGCTACGATACACGTGTCGAAATGATTACAGCATTAAACAATTATTGTGATCTTGTAGTAAAAGGTATGGATCAAAATGCGAGGTTGTTAGCGCCTGCAATGAATCAATCATATACTACACCTATCCCAGAAAGACTGATACAAGATATGTGTCTAAACTCTGGGCAAAGTGTCATCGCTGTTTTGCATGACAAATTCCAACAGTATAACGAAAATCTCAAAAAACTCATTTGAGAAATACTAGTGGCTCGTCGAAAAATCCACAAACAGGTGCAACATGCCAGATTTATCTAAACCTAAACAATATCGATGGTTTATATACGGTAAAATAGGTACGTGTATTCTATTTCTTAAAGGAATGGGATACGTGCTACAATATACAAAAAATAAACCGTATAGTAATAATCTACAATATGCGTTAAATGACGCGATAATTGCGGTAGAACGCTTACGAATCGCGCTAAGTATACATATTCAAGAATACAATCGATCGGTAAAGGTGCAACATGAGCAATGAAAACTACGTAAACTGTTCTACATGCGGTAAAGAAGTGCACATCGAAGAAAGCCAAGAACATGTCTATGCATCCGTACTTATAGAATTTATCCAAGCTGCGGAGGCGCGTGAAAATGTTATGGGTGATCCTATTAGCTTGTCAGATGCTAAACACCGTCTGCGTATGGCAGTAAAGAAGGCGCGCGAAGTCTTAAACATGCCTGTTACTAAGGAAATTTACAATGTCTAAAACTCCCGAAGCCTTCACACATATCATCATGCAAGAAGCTATGCAGATTGCTCTTGTATATGATCGTATAGCGCAATATCAAGTATATAAAGTAACTAAAGATGATGTGTTTAGAGGACTGATTGATCGCAGTGTTTCGCGCGATTATCGCCCAATTATGTCTATTCTCATATCAATTTATCTTACATTGTCTATTATGGATGGTAAGATAGGAGTAAGAGAAGATAAAGAATATATTCGTAACATCATCAAACTAGCGATTGAATATTCAGTTGTAGTAGACGATTTCCTAATCAATGTTGACACTAAGGAATAATTGTGCTATAAAATAAGAGTAATCACAAAGGACGCAGCTATGAGTAATGTAGCAAAACTTCCTTCGCTTTCTAATACTTACACGTATGCAGAAAAATCATATACGATTGTAGCTCAACCTGATGGCTTCTTTCGTTATGAGTTTCATCTAGCACAATTCGGATACAAAGTTGATAGCAATATTTGGGGCGAAGCAAAGACTGCTGCTGATGCTCATGATAAAGCTAAGACACGTATTCGTGCATACCTACGAGTAGAAGAAAAAGGAAATATTCATCATGTCATCAACGACAAGTCAGACGACTGTGCCTAACTTTATTGTACCAGTTGATCTAACTAAGCTGAGCGATGAACAGCTAGAAGTTATGGTCGAAGGTATACGTAATAGGCGCATGAAAAGTCTTTATCTGTATCAGCAAACAGAAAAGCTAAAAGACGAAGCTGCGCGCATCAAGCTTGAAGATACGTATAACAAGAAGATGGTTAAACTTGCTAAGCTTCTTGAGACTACTAATAACTATCTTGAAAAGTTAGAGCTTGCTTCTAATGAAGTACGTGTTCTACGTGTGCAACTCGGATCGGACCCAATGCCATGAAAACAAATATGATTCAAGACGTTCTTCGTAACAAAGGTTTCGAGCGTGGTGTTCAGTATATTCTTGAGCAGCAGAACGAAGACATTGCAACAATCAAGAAGAATATGCTTGCGCTTGCTAATATGTTTAATCAGATGACTGATTCCCTTAACAACGTTGTGCGTGGTACAGAGGGAATGAAGTTGCATCTTGAAAAACAGATGAAAAAAGCAGGCATCCTTGTAGAAGCTGACGATCTTCCAGCCAATACAAAACGCCTTGGAGAAGATTAATGGCCACATTTTCTGTAGAAAAGATTCCAGATAATTGGCCAAAAGACTTAATCGAATCAATTCCTGTATTTGATTTCACAAAACTAAGTGCAATCAATACATGCCCAACATGGGGAATCATTCGTTATGGCTTACATAAAACTGTATCAGCCTCTTCGAGAGCCATGGCATTGGAAGCCGGGGAAGCATGTCACCAAGTATTCGCGGCGGTTCGTCTTATCGACATTCTCCGAAATCTGCATATGTATAGCGATCACCACAGCCCTAACGTTCTCCGTGATGCTGTATTCTCGCGCTCCACAGAGTTGTTTGGTAAAAATAGAACCAAACAGTTCTTTGATATTCTTTCCGAGCCTGATGACGAGCGGACGTTAGCAATCAAAGCAGGGTTACATATCCTAGAGACAAGCGGATTCTACGATGATCCAAAAGACAAACGACGCACAATTGATAAGCTATCTGAAGCTTGTATCGTTTACATTGATCGTTACGAGTTTGGTAAGCATATCCCTTATGTCTCTCACGACCTCGGGTTTATCGGCACTGAAAACTCTTTCCATTTCCTTGTTCGATATAACAGCAACGGCCATGAGCGTCTTGTACGTTTCTATGGTCGGATTGATGGTGTACATTGTTATAAAAATAACCCAAACGATTTATTTGTTGGGGAAAATAAAACAGCGTCACGATTGAATGATGCATGGGAGCAAAGCTTTGAAACCTCGCATCAAGTTACTGGATATATTGTGGCTGCTAGGATGGTCAGCGAGCTTGACATTACACGTGCTCGTATTACTGGCCTTGCAATTCCACAACCTCGTGTATCTGATTACGATGGGTACAATAACACTTTCGTAAAACGCAGCAATACACAGTTTCAAGAATGGGCTGATTGGTTTATGCATACGTGTGAGATGTATTTCAAGTACATTGATACACCACTACAAGCCCCGAAGTATACACACAGTTGTAATAGATACTTCCGTCCATGCTCTTTTATTCCTCTTTGTGCTTCTGATATGGAAGACCGAGAAGAATTATTTACAGCGATGGAAGACGAGCGTTGGTCGCCACTAGAGGAGAAAAGTTATGACTGAAACTACAAACGAAAAGCCTAATCCGGCTGTTATGAATTTGCAGCAGAAACTTGCTGGTACTCCAACACCTACTGAGCGTCCAAAGATTAGTGATCTTACACGTGCTGTAGATGAGAGCATCAAAGATGAAGCTGATAAGGTGTATAAAGATCAGATCGCTACACTAACTAATGAGAAGTATGCGTTAGAGCGTCGCATCTTCGAGTTGGAAATCCTTACACATAATCTGCGTGCAGAAGTTGGATCATGGCAAGTTACGCATGGTAATCTGCTTATGGAAGTAAGTCAGTATCGTGCACTGCAACGTGAGAATACTTTCCAGCAGAGTGAAGCTGCGAAGCATCCTAAGAAGGATACCACTTCCAATGGCTGAGTTAACCCTAGGCGGTAAACCTATTACACGTGTTACAGAAGCGGCAAAGTTGTCTCGTCTTTCTATGCTTCTATGGGGCAGTGCGGGTACAGGTAAGACAACGCTTGCATGTACAGCACCGGGACGTAAACTTCTTATCAACTTCGATCCTGATGGTTATCAGTCAGTACGTGATGATGAGAACGTTTCTGTTGTTGACTTAAGTGATGCGCGTGCTAGTGTCACTGAACAGTTTAAGATCGAGAGTGATCCTTTTGGTCTTAGCAAAATCATTGACAACTTCGATACAATCATTGTAGATAGCTTGACTAACGTAGCGCATAAGACTACAATGCAAGGTATCGCTGTTACCAAAGGCGCAACGATCGAGCGACCGTCTCCGGGTGCATATGGTGTTCGTAACGCACTCGTAACACAACTTGTAAAGAATATGCTGGCCTTGACTAATCGTCATAAAAAGCATATAATCTTTATCGCTCACGAAGATGCACCAGTTACAAACGAAGACGGCGTTGTTATGCATATTACGCTGTCACTCGGCGGCAAACTTCCTGAACAAGCAGCACTAGATTTCTCTGAGGTTTGGTGTGTGCAGGATATGGGTGCGGGGCGTGATCGTCGCATCATGGTTCGTCCTTGTCGCAATCGTAAGCCAATGAAAACACGTATGTTTGAAACGTCTGGTGAACCTGAGTTTAGCTGGAAATATAATCCAGATAAGCATGAAGGTATGACTATCGCATCGTGGTATGAAAAGTGGCTAGAGACTGGTACTAAGTTGCCAATTCCTACGGGGAAGTAACATGAATTTTTGGGCAGCAGTAAAGCATCTTCTTGATGGTACGGCAGGACAAATCCGACGCAAGAGTTGGAGTAATACATGCTATATTACATGCGCATCTGTGACTAATAACAATGAATTATTGTTGTTAACGAATGATGGGTTTGAGTTTAAATCATACTTTCCATCATCCGAAGCAGTCAGCGCAACTGATTGGGAATTTTGCTCGTACTATCCCAACGAGAGTTAAGTTTATTCGGGGATGGTCTAACGGTATGACGGTGGATTTTGATTCCACAAATATAGGTTCGACTCCTATTCCCTGAACCATTAATACATCTGCAAGAGAAGCAGTGTATCGTAGCATATCCGCACTGTATGTTATGTACAACAAACCAAGGTGCAACACATGTGTAAGGAAACTGATAATGGCTAAGAAAGACAAGCCCGAAGTTGATAACGAAGATGAAGTTGGTTCGATCCTTGACTTCTCGGAAAACATTTCTGATGCAGAAGCCCCTGAACCGTTACCGGATCGCGAATATCCTGCGACAATTCAGAAGGCGGAAATGAAGACTTCGGATCGTACTGGCAGCCGCTACATTGCCGTTACGTTCAAGATTAATGTTGACGACTATCCGGCTGATTATGACGCTAACAATGCGCCGGATGGGACAACGCTTATGTATATGCGTCTCTCCGCAGAAGACAACGTGCAGTCGCGTTATCGTATGCGTAAGTTTATTGAGGCTATCGGCGCAAAGGGCGGTAAGCGTATCGACCTTCAAGAATGGATCGGCCTTACGGCTAAGATCACTACGAAGGCGGAGGAATATGAAGGCGTCAAGCGGGCCGCAATTGTTAAGGTTGAGGCTGAATAATCGCTTGACCTTTCACGGTCCTTTGTATATAAAAACGGGGTAGCCGGATGGTCTGGCTACCCACCCTAACTCTCTAATGGAGATTGAGAAAATGGCTATCGCCTCTACCCCTGCTGTTGCTGCTACTGCGGAAGTCACCGAAAAGAAGACGCGCAAGCCGCGTGATCCTAATGCTGTCCGTAAGCCGCGCCCTGCTTATCTTGTTGCGCATGTTAACGAAGACGGCAAGATTATCGTTGATGAGTTTTCGCGTGATGCTAACAAGCTCATTATGAAGCTGATGGACATTCAGAAGAATCAGCCGAATGCTCAGCTTCTCGCGCTTACCACTGACTAATACGTAATACGTATCAAAGGATCACGTTCCATGAGCAAGGGTATGAAGTTTTATCCACCGGATACAATCAATATCCTTTCGCCACGACCGAGTATTTCTCCACGTGGTGTTAACGCTCAAAAGGAACGTGATCCAATGCGTTCCATGCGTTTTCCAGATCGTATGTGGGAACCAATTCGTGAAGCGGCTGATACATTAGGAATGACGATTAGTGAATTTGTTAGATGGACAGCATTCGCTAGTGCTAACGAAGTCTTACGATTAGCTAGAACGTCTGGTGTCTCTATTGAAACACAACCTGTCGATCGTATCATAGATAAAACAGCACGACCTAAATACGATAAAGTCTTAGTTGTTTCTGATGGCGGATCATCGTTATCTGTGTTAGAACAAGAGAGTGCTAAGCTTAAACAGAATGGTATTGATAGTAAGAAAGCACGTCCGCTATCTGAAATCATGAATGAAATCTCTCAAAAGAATAAAATGCCAACTTAGCTCAGCGGTAGAGCAACGCCTTTGTAACGCGTCGGTCATAGGTTCGATTCCTATAGTTGGCACCAGATTAAAGCATTGTTAATTTGTCCCCCGAATATAACAATGCAGGACAGCAACGGTAAGTTAAGCTTGGGTCCGAGCGTATTGGTGTTTTTCCCTTTCCCCAATACGAAATGTAACTTACCACTCGGTGTGTAGCGCAGTCTGGTTAGCGTTCCTGATTTGGAGTCAGGAGGTCGTAGGTTCAAATCCTACCACACCGACCAATAGCCTCGTAGCTTAGCGGTTAAAGCCAACTGCTCATAACAGTTTGATCGTAGGTTCAAATCCTACCGGGGCTACCAACCTTTTATAACCTTGTTTGAAATCTTTCCTCAATTTCGGGGAACGATAACACGTATCGGAGCATGATATGCAACTTGACAGTAAACAAATTGAAGCAATCGAGCTTTGTCTTAACAAGACTAATCGCATCGTAGCTATTACAGGTGCAGCAGGTACAGGTAAAACTACAATCATTCGTCAAGTTGCTAAGCGTCTAGAGGATGATGGAATTAGTTTTGCACTTGCTGCACCAACTGGTAAAGCGGCTCGCCGTATTACTCAAGCAACTGGCTATGAGGCTGTTACTTGTCATCGTCTGTTAGAATATCCACGACCGGGTGAGCGCGATCCTGATACAGGTAAAGCATTAGCTCCGGGTGTTCCTAAACGCGACCACAAGAATCCTCTTTCTCAGAGTGTTATTATTGTTGATGAATACGCAATGGTGCCGCATGAACTCAACCGGAATATCATTGATGCTCTTGATCGTGGTGCTAGGCTTCTTGTTTTCGGTGATATTAACCAGCTTCCCCCAATCGAACAAAACAAAATTGTTGCAGAACAGCCAACACCATTTGAAGAACACCTTGAGCGTGCAAGTGTGACTCTTGAACATGTATATCGTCAAGATGAGGATGGTGGTATTCTCACAGCAGCAAACCGTATTCGTCGTGGACAACTTCCTAATCGTACCAAAGACTTTGTACTTGATATCTCTACACAACAACTTAGCCGAATTAAGGACCATGTTGTCAGTATGAAAGAGAATCATGGTATTGATTTTGGTAAGATTGAGAACCAGATTATTGCTCCATCTAAAGGTACGTGGGTTGGAACACATGCATTAAATCGTGTATTACGTGATCTTCTAAATCCATTCCCTGAAAAGAGCAGCAATCTTCCTCGGCATTCTTGGGAAAAAGAAATCTCTGTTCTTCAAGTGAGTGTTGGTGATAAAGTTGTGTGTACAGAGAATATGTATGATCTTCGTGATTATACAACTCGTTTCACCGAATGGACTAATGATGGCAATCCTGTCGATTCTTCGTTTGTTGAGACACCACCTAACAAGATGATGCTTAATGGCGAAACAGGAATCATTGTAGATATCACGGAAGATGGCGTACTGTTTATTGAGACAGATGATCGTACAGTAGAGTTTCCACCTATCTATAATGAGTGGAGTTACAAGAACAAGCGTTTGTATGAAGTGTATCCACAAAAGAGTATTGATCTTGCATATGCATTGACTACTCATAAGTGTCAAGGTAGTGAGTATCAACGTGTTGTGTATGCAATCAGCCGTTCTATGTTCTACATGCTTAACCGTAAAAATTTCTACACAGCGGTTACACGTGCTAAAGAACATGTGATAGTTTTCTGCGATCAACAATCTTTGCAAGGTGCTCTTGGTATGGGAGTGAAGAAATGAATCTTACAGATGGTATCTACCCTATCATTTTTAATGGTCCACCAAGCGCAGGCAAAGATCATTCTGTAAAGTTTCTCACAAGCGTATGGAAAGATCAGATCATCAAAGACTGTGACGTGTATCATGAAAAATTTGCGGCGCCACTTAAGAATACTGTATCTGTGTTTTTCGGCAGAGAAATTGATAGTGACTTCCGCAATGCGTTCGAGGATAGCAAAGATACACCACTCAAGATATTTAACAATCTATCCTACAGGCAAGTACAAATTAGCTTGTCTACGTGGGCTAAAGAAACGTTAGGTTCATCTATCTTTGGTGACTTGTTATCGCAACGAGTGATAGTTCGTAAGATGCATAGAAAGGCTAGTACTAATCAGCTAGTCTTTCCTCTTATCTCTGATGGAGGCTTTATTGAAGAGCTTCAACCGCTTCTCGACAAGTACGGACATAAACGAGTTTTGGTTGTCCGTATTCATCGCCACGGTTGTTCATATAGTGGTGATAGTAGGTCTTTTCTTCCTAACCTAGACACACGTGGAGCACCTATAAACATTATCGACTTGCAGAACAAGGGCGATAGTGGTTATGAGTTTTCACTTGTTGTGGCAGTGAAGAAGTTTCTTCGTGAAAATAACATCATGGTAAATCGTGGAAGGCTTTTCTGATGGCAATGACAACTGAACAACTTCGCCAAGATTTACGCCAGCGTACACAGATGAGCGGACTTGATTATGATTGCGGTTGTGATGGTACGATTAACGCACAACTCGCAATCATTGCAGAAGCCCCCGGAGAAACTGAATGCACAAAGAAGCTGCCATTAGTAGGTTCTAGTGGTCAGCTTCTTTGGAACGTTTTACGTAAGAACGGTATCGGTCGTATGGACTGTTACATTACTAACGTATCAAAACGTCAAGTAGCATTCTCAGATAAAGATCGCAAGACTCTCAGCAAGTTTGAATTGGCTACATGGTTCGATATTCTTGAATGGGAGTTACAGCAATTACCCAATCTTAAATACGTATTACTGTTAGGGAATTTTGCATTGCAAGCCTTAACAGGTAAGACTGGTATTACAGATTGGCGTGGTTCTGTCCTCGATCATACGCTAAAGAATGGTCGTAAGGTTAAGCTCGTATGTGCCGTGAATCCTGCAATGGTGTTACGAGAGCCTAAAAATGAAATCACGTTCCAGCTTGACATGGCTAAACTTAGACGAGTCATTGATGGCAAACATAATCCTGCACCAATTACCGTCCACATTAACCCTACTTTCGGAGAATCCAAAGACTTCCTCCATTATATCAGGCAACAAGGTCGTCTTAATAACCCTGTTAGCTTTGATATTGAAATCATTTCCAACGAAACAGCTTGTATCGGGTTTGCCGCCTCGCCTACGGAAGCGATGTGTATTAATTTTCGAGACGTGGCAGAACAAAGATATACACTCGAACAAGAACGAATTTTGCGACGTGATATACAAGCTACATTGTTGGATGACAAACTACAACTCATCGCTCAGAACGGTATGTTTGATTCATACTGGTTGTGGTATAAAGATGGTATTCGAGTGAAGCCATTGTGGTTCGATACGATGCTTGCACACCATTGCATGTATCCAACGTTACCACACAATCTTGGTTTTATTACAACACAATATACCGATCACCCGTATTACAAGGATGAGAAAGATAGCTGGAAAGATGTAGGAAACATTAACAACTTTTGGGAGTACAACGGTAAGGATTGTTGTAATACGTATGCAGCAGCAAAAAGAATGCTGAATGAGTTACGTAGCCAAAAGTTAGATCAATTCTTCTTTGAGCATATCATGCGCCTTCAACCACATCTTATTCGTATGACTGTGGGAGGCATCAAAATGGATATGCAATTGAAGGAAGAAATTCGTAACTCTCTTGCTGATGAATGTAGCAGGAAGCTTAGCGAGTTTCATAAGGCAGTTGCAGAAGCTACAGGAGAAGAAGAATATTATCCAAATCCAAAGAGTCCTGCACAGTTATCTACACTGTTGTTTAACAAACTCAAGCTTGTCGGTCGTGGTGTAAAAACTGACAAGGTAAACCGTCAGCGTATGTATGCTCATCCAAAAACAGGAGAGCCCGCTAAGAAAGTCCTTACAACGTTGGACGATTTCTTAGCGGACAATAAGTTTCTTTCCACTTATGCCGAAATGGAAGTAGACGAAGACGGGCGCGCTCGCTGCGAATATAAACAGATTGGTGTTCAATCCGCTCCGGGGCGTCTATCAAGCAGTAAGGTTATGTGGGGTTCTGGTATGAACCTTCAAAACCAACCGGCGCGAGCGTATCCGATGTTTGTCGCTGATCCGGGCTATGCGTTCTGTTACTTCGACATGGCGCAAGCGGAGGCTAGACTTGTTGCTTACTTCGCTGACATTCCCTTGTGGAAAGAGCAATTCGAGCGTGCTAGGCGTGATGGCTCCTTCGATGCTCACCGAGCGCTCGCGGCCGATATGTGGCAAATCCCTTACGATGAGGTTCCCACCACTGACATAGATGAGGCTGGTCATAAGACACTCCGTTTCGTAGCTAAGCGTTGTCGTCATGGTTTGAATTATCGGATGGAGGCTGACCGGCTTGCTCAGACTACCGGGCTTCCTCTCTCCGAGGCATACAAAGCTTATAGCCTATATCATCGAACAACGCCAGAGCTAAAACGATGGTGGCGTGATTTAGAGCGTGAAGTGAAGGAAACAAAATGTCTCTATAATGCGTTTGGCCGTCGCCTCCGTATCCTTGAACGCTTGACCCCGGAAGCTTTAGAAAGTATTGTTGCATTTAAGCCACAATCCACTCTAGGTGACAAGGTGTGTCAAGTAATTTATCAAAGCCATGATGATGACAATTGGCCGATAGATGCTAGAATTGTTCTTAATATTCATGATGCGTTGATTGCGTTAGCTCCTATTGCAAAAGCTAAAACATGTTTACGTATCATGAAGAAGTATGCAGAACAACCTATCATCATCAAAGGAGAACCGTTAATCATTCCTGCTGATTGTGGCTTATCACAGGCCGATGATAAAGGAATGCATCGTTGGTCTACTATTAAAAAGGTCAAAGATATCGAGGCACTACCATGATGGAAAAGCAGAAAGGTAAATACGTATTTGAATGTGATGGATGCAACGAAGTCAATGAGACAGACGAGAAAGACTTCGATGATGCAAGAGACAAAATCAAGAAAGATGGTTGGAGAATTATCTTTGACGATGGGACATTCGTGCATTACTGTCCATCATGTGTAAAATCGTTATAAAATAAATTAGCCCCGGAATCCTTGATTGGATACCGGGGCTTTTTGTTTATATCGTTAATTCAGATATTTCAACTAATGCATCAACAGCAGCAGTTGCATCACGTATCATAGCAATTATAGTATTAGGATCACAGCTAAAAGTAAACCGTTCTCCTACGTCTATAAAGTGATAATTGGTGCTAGTTAAGTCAAGTGCTGTTACTGGTGCTTTATAAACTTTTAATCGTATTGCAGCGTTGCGTACAAATAATGATACGTTAGTAGTAATAGGCTGTAAAACAATTGGTACTGCTGTAACACCTACTGCTTGGGGTGTAGCACGTCCTAATGCTAATGCTGTATTAACATTTGTTGTAGATTTGCTAGTCATAATATCCTCACTGACTTACAACACGTCGTTGTATGTTAGTTGTTACACGTTCTTTATTGATTCTCTCGAATGCTGCTTTAATCGAGAATGGCTCATTAAACCTACGCCGAAACTCAATACCATATTGGTTGTCTAGACCCTTTTCGATATCAAGCATTGTACGAAGATTATTAGCATTGAGCTTATTGATTTCTCGATTAATCTCAGATTGTCTAGCTATACGATCTGCATAAGGGATAGTACGATTTGTTTCTATCGCATCAAACTGATCTTTTAGCTGTTTGTAAAGAGCACGGTTAGCTTTTAATTCTGGATTTGATTTGCCAGCGGTTTGAATAACTGTAGCAATCTGTTGCAACATAGGATCATTCAATCGAACCTTCCTAAAGTTGTTATCATATGCCATAGTATCAAACGGTTTACGCATCTCCATAGCACGTTCGCTAACTGGGTTAAATGTATAAACACGCTTAGCAGCATTTGCAAGCATTGGAGCATCAAAACGTAAGAATGTTTTACGATCAGACAACTCTTTCGCAGCACCACTAAACGCATCCATAACACTTTCACCCTTAATAGAACGTACTGTATACGTATTAAGAGCTTCAAGATAGTTACGTCCTGCAACACCGAACAAAGCACCAATCGTTTCTGCCATAGGCTTAGAGATTGTAGATGCTGCATTCATTGTTTGAAGATCATAACCACGTGACGGCGGTTTGAATATAGGGTCTTTAGCTCCCGGAATTATGTTACCGATATCCACCTTAACACCTGATGGAGCAGCCGCAAAGTTAACAAGCGGTGGAGTGTTTAAAGGCATTAAATGTTTAAACGCTGCCGCTGTCTCAGTTGCTGTATCCATAGGCGCTAATTGATCTTTTGTTCCATAAGGCATAATACCTGTAGCACGAAGACCTGTGATTACCATGTTAGTAATACCACGCCAGTCAGGAGCAAGAGGAATCTTTATAACTCCACCTTCTCGCATTGACTTCCATTCACCAGTTTGCGCCCAATGTAAGACATTCTGTGGTGTTGGTAAGAACAGCGTTGTATGCCGTTCCCATTGTGGCGTGTTGCGCCAATAGTCTTCATAGTTTTCTTTGTTCGATGTACTCATCCAATGTGTAGAGAAGATAGCAGGAAGAAGCGCACCACTTAACGCCATCGTAGCAATGTATGGATCACCTTTCATACGTTCATAAACATTTCGTGTAGATTGAAACTGAACGTTTACGAACGGTGAAATACTATCAATACCTTGTAACGTTTTGCTGCCGGGCTTGATTGTAAAGTTACCAGCAAGTGTACGTCCTTCATTGATAATCTTATCTATCGTCTTTTGTGGAATAGCATCATAGCTACCGTGTTTCATGGCAGCCATAAGCATGTTCTGCTGCATATAAGCAAAACGAGACGCATTAGATAACGATGCCATCATTGCACGATATTCAAACAATGCTGCCTGTATAGGACTTGTAGCAATGTTACCAATATCGCGTAACGCTTTAGGAATCTTCATAGTATCAATGATGCGATCGACTTCTTTAACAGTATCGAAAGCAGTTTGATATGCAACACTATGAACAGCATTTCCTTTTACTGCTTGATAGAACAGCGATTCCTCTAAATTCTTAGCCATAGCAGCACCAACCGTTTGTACTTTATCACGGCCAATAGTGTTTGCTAATGTATTAAAGAAACCAGAGGAAGATGTTAAATCATTTGTGATCTTGTTAACGATAGCTGCTTGATTCTCACGGAACATAAAGTTAATCGCACCGACAACGTTTGCAATATGCTGTCCCGGATCAACGTATAATGTTCCTGCCATACGTGTTACATCACCAAGCTTTTGCAGTGTAGGATTATTCTGATTTATGGCTTTAAACAGAATGTCTGAACCATATACAGAATCCCTGTTACGCATCTGATTGATAATGCTAGAATCGTAGAATGTATTAGTAAGACCGAATTGAGGGTTAGCTGTACCAGTAGTACCCATTTTCCATACACGATTAAACTCTCGGAAAACGGGTATAGAAACCAGTGGTGCATACTCAATTGCGTGCTTTACAGAAACATCATCAAACTTGTAAAACTCAATCTTACCATCACGCAGAATAGCTGTATGTGTGTTAGTATCTGGAAGCATATTCTTTGCAGCTAACATCTGCACTTGCTTCTGTGAGAATTGAGTTTGACCGTTAGCGTGCGAGTATTGTTGTGCTACACCAGAACGCGATAAGTCATCCACAACAAGTGTTTTAAACTTATTGCGTTCATTAATTTTGATAGTATTTTCCCATTCAGTAATGATAGCATCGAATGGGTTCATACGAACGTTAACAGCAAAAGCATTATCTAGATCACGTGTTTTTCCTGCAATACCACCGATCATAGAAGCTTCTGCTGCATTCTCTGCGGCATTACCAATAGGGTCTTCTACAGTTTTACCAAGCTTAGCTTTAACTTTTTCAGCAAGCCTTGCGAATCCTGTACGTGTATTACCATCCATGCTAAGAGGGTCTTGACGTAAAGGAATATAATTCGGGCGCTCACTCATAGCCTTTGCAGCATCATCCGCAGAGACTAATCCATTGCGCACTTTATACTCTTGTAAGTCTTTAACGCTCTGTTTGAATATCTGTTCTACACGTGCGAAGTCCTCATCCAAAGCACCACGCTTAACTAATTCTTCTATCTCAGAAGTAGAAAAGCCTTGAGCATTCGGACGAGATTCAGGAGTATCATTCTTAGCTGCCATCCAGTTATCGTAAGCAGTACGACGAGCTTGTTCTAATCCTGCAATACTAGCATCATCACCTTTCTTAGCAGCATTTTCAATATCATTACTTAACTTAATAAACTCATCCTGAGCACGCTTGATCTTTAAACGACGATCATCAAGAGCATCTTTAAGTGTAATGTACTTTTCAAAGTCTTCTAACTTACCATTATCAAACAGGTCTTGTCTTACTTTAGCAAAAGCTTGTCCGCTAATTGTAGGCTTCTCAAGACCTTCTAAATGTCCGCTAGTTGTCCAATGATCTACAGTCTGATAAGCATTACCACGGAAGTGTTTCGTATGCTCATTCAGTTTTGTTGTAGCATCTTTGTACTCATAACCTGCATCAAGATACGCTTTCTTTACAGGTGCTAATTCATTGACAGTTGTTTCAGCACGTGTAAGCGCATCACCTTCCATATTCTTAAACTTGTTAGGTCCAAGATTAACAGGTCCGGTAGATTGTTGTGCATTCTCTAACGCTTTAGATACGTTAATCTTACGAGCTAATAATGCTGCACCACCTAGTAAAGTAGTCGCAATAATAGCGCCATCCGCAAGATTAGCCACGGAAGACTTAACATGAGTTTCAGAGTTTGTATCGTCAACGTCTTGTGCTTGTGCTTCAGTTGTAGATGCTAGCAATGCGTTGCCAGCAACTAAACTAGCAGCAGTCTTAGGATGTTCACCGACTAATTCTTTAATTCCCTTAGAATTGTTTAGTGCAACATCTGCGCCAACTGTTATCCCTGCACCAAGTCCTGCATTTACTGCTACACCTGTCTTAGTAAAATTAGTAGTACCGGGAACAGCTATATCAAACGCAGTTGCTGCCCCTTTACCAGCAGCTTGTTCAATTGCTTTGCTAGCTAACCCTGTAGGTACTAAAGCTTGCGCACCAACATTGATAAGTGTCTGTCTTAAATTTTTCTGCCTATCGGTCGGCGCACCAAAAGTATTATCAATCGCCTCGCCCGCACCCTCGATGTAGCGCCTAGCAGTCGGTAGGTATCTTTTCTCGAAGTCTGCAAAACCGTTAGACTTTGTATATGATTCTGTAGCGTTTGAGAGTTCTTCCGCTGTAGCATTTGGGTTTGCCTCTTTATACTTCTGTTGAAATTCTGCAATATTTTGTTTTACTGCATCAAATCCACCATTCGTATAACGATTAGCTGCAAGACGTGTCATAAACGGTTCATTTTGTACAGAAGTATCACCACCGGGAAAAATTCCAGCAGCTTGACCCGCTTGCACAGCAATAGAACCAAGTTCCGGTAATGTTGTTAACAGACGTGCAGGAGCAGCCGCCGCAACACCTAAATCTTTATCAAATTCAGTCGCACGTTCTTGTTGTTCTTGACGATTTGTAGCAATGCCGGGACGATACGCACGAGCAGCAGCAATACGCGCTTGTCTAATGCGTTCTTCGTCACCTGATTTGTATGCTTCGTCAAGATCAGTGAAAGCAGTAGCACCGGATGCAGTATCTTGAGCCCGTTGTGCTTCTGCTTTCTTCTGTTGTTCAGGTGTACCACGGAAATAATCTAAGATGCCCATGATTATTCCTCATCGTCTTCAGTTTCTTGTGTAGATTGAGCAATTTCTGTTACAGGCTTAGCATTTGTAGTTGCCGACGTGCCACCACCTGTTTGTGTTGCAGGTTTTTGCTCATTAATATACACTTTATATGGTAACATTCCACGATTATTTTGCTTACCCATAGGGTCAACTTCAACTTTATAGCGTGGATCACCTATTAATGCCTGTGCTTGATAAGAAGGAAGATACATAGAACGGAAAGTACGTCCATTTTCGTCAACACCATCACTAACACCAAACTCATTTGTAGGTTGTTTGGTACGATTAGTGTTTCCACCATCAAGCATGCCAGAATATTGCTGTGTAAGTGCTATACGATCACGTGCTTCGTTAGCATGTTTACCTTTTGTAGAGTGTCTGATAACTCCGGTAAGCGCCATACTAGCCTCTTCTGGAGATTTAGCATTAAAGAAAGCTCTACCTCCACGATTCGCTTCACTAGTCTGCATTTCTTGCAAAAGATAATCAATGCTAGTTTTAGGATCGAAAATATCACGGCCAGTTTCTCTAGCAAAATTCTCAATACCAGATTTACGATCATTACGAAACTGAAAACCATAGAAAGCAGTACCATTATCACCAACTGCACGTGTATTAAAACCGCTTTCTTTTTCCATATGCGCAACAAGAGCCGCAGCCTGATATGGTTGCAGCCCTTTTTGTATGGCATATTGCATTAAATCAGACGCAACACGTGTACGTGAACCAGAAACACCATAACGGCGTAACATTGCACGATCATTTGCGCCTGATTGTTTCATTTCTTCGCGTGCAAGAATCCCTTGTGTCTTCTGTTGTGCTAAAGACATAGGATCGCGTTGATAATCTTCATCTGCTTGATTGATCGCACGACGCTGCCTTCCTGCTAATTCAGGACCACGCCGATCTCTTTCTAATATAAGAGCAGCGTTGTTATCATCGCGAGCAGATTGTTGCATACGATTAGCGAAAGCATTAGCTAACGCAGGCGCTTGCATTACATTAGGATTCGGCGTGGTTCCCATTTTATCACCTTAGAAAGTATTCATTGCATTTTGACGGTTGTTTGCAGCGTACATACGTTCTAAAGCCGCACTAAGAGCATTGGCACCGCCAGCAATTGCGTCTCCATACCCTGTATTCGGGCGAACATAGTCCAAAGTACCACCGGGTTGAGCAAGAGCTTTTTGAACATTGTTATCTCCGTTCATGCTCATGTTAGCAAAATACTTCATTAGGTTATTTGCGTCACCTTGAACATTTTCAGGGCGATATGACACACCGGGCATTTGTCCTGCACGAGTTGCCATCATGTTATACATATTAGCATTATTGCCTTGCTCTTTTGCACTCATATCAGAAGCCATTTGATATGCTTGCATTGGAACACCAGCAATAGACGATGCAATAGTTTTAATCCTATCACGCGCCAAATCTGCCAATATCTGTCCTGAATTGCTTGCTCCTGTACGCATAGCTTTACGCATGGCTTCATTTTCAAGACTATCATATTCACGATTAAGTGCTTGAGAAATGTTACCCATCATCGTGCGTTTGAGTGCTTCTGGATCAACACCAATATCGCGACGAAACTTTTCACGTAAACCTTCTGCAATTTGTTCTTCTTCACGTTGCCTAGAATCATTACGCATTAACTGCGCACGACGTAAAGGCAAATCATTTTGTAATGTTTTAAGTTGCTCTTGACGTTGTAAATCTGCTAATAGTTGATCTTGGTCAGATAATTCTGTTACCCAACCTTTACCCTCAACAAACTTAGTACGATTTCCAAAAGCATCAGTAGCACCCAAACGCTGATCGGCTCTTGTCTGTTGTGCTTCACGGATACGATCACGGCGCTCTTGTTGCCTCTGATAATAATTTAGCAGGTTAATCTGCCAATTCATATCAGCCGCTTCTTGTTGAGCACCTGCACCGATTAACCCGCCAGCGATAGAGCCACCAGCACCTATCATTGCTGCGAGAAATGGTAACATTAGAATGTTCCTGTGTTTTGACGACGCGTTAAGTCATCATTTGTCTGTGTAGGTGACGAGAATGAGGAGCCTCCAAGCGGTGCATTTGTACCATTGGAGATACCACCACGATTAGCAGACTTGCCAATGATCTTATCCGTATCAAAGAACGATGTACCGCTAATAGCGTTATAAATATCACCTTCAAGACGATTATTAAGACGACTTTGTAGACCGGTAATATTTCCTTTAAGATTATCAATGTTAAATTGATCGCCTAATTCGTATTGGTCAATTCGAGCATTACCACGTTTAGCTTCATTAGTTAGCTGATTACGATAACCTTGAAGAACGCCTAAGCCCATATCTTCTGCACGAGCACGGCCACTAGTACGGGCACGATTAAGTTCTTGTTGTGCATAAGAAAGCGAGCCCGGATTAAGTGTACCACGAGCGGCGGCGCGATTTACTGTATCTTGTGCTTCTGCAAACTGATCGTTAAGAATTGCGTCAATAAAACGATCGTCAGAAGTATCAGCAAACATACTATTCTCAAAACCATCGCCGGCAAATTCAGAAAATTGATTACGAAGCTTGCGACGTTCTTGAGATTGTGCTGTATTAAACACATCGTCAAATAGAGACTGTGAGAATGGGTCAGAGAAAGATTGAGCGTCTTCTTGGAAATTATTTGCAGCACGATCTAGCGCCGAACGATATGCAGCATTAAGTCCATAAGAATCCGCATTTAATCCACGAGACTGCAAACGCTGTAAACCGTAAGCATCCGCATTTTGTCGAGCTGTATTTAGACGCGCACGATTGTTAGATATGCGCTCTCCACGCTCAATCTTAGCTTTTTCAGCGGCACGTGCTTCTGCTTCTGCTGCAAGGCGAGCACGTTCACGTTCTTCCATCATGCGCGCTTCTGCTTCTTTCATCGGATCAGGCGGTGGAGGAACACTACCACCTTTGTAATACGTATGAAGCGCAAAAGGATTGAATAATTGCTTCTTGTTGTTAATCCGAATATCAAACAGGTTCATGTTCAGGTTTCCTTAGCGTTAATGCTCTTGTATGATATGATCCAACTTTCGGATAACCCATACGTGTTAGCATATTCCCTATTTTTTCAGCACGTTCTGGCTCATCGACAATCATAACACCTGTAATAATTTCGACTGCACCACGTAAACGTGCCCATTCTTCAAACGCCCTCATAAGTTCAAAAGAAACACGAACATTTCTGTATAAGGGGTCAACATACCATAACTCTTGTCGAGCACAAATCTGTCTAGAAAAGAAATACTCGCTTGCGATACATACAAGAAAACCAGCAGGTTTGTTATCAACGTAAGCTATAAAGCAATTATACGAATCACGGTCCATGTCTCGTTTAATTGCTTCATAATATCGACGTATACATGTCGGATCAAAGTCTAGATGAGGCGCATTTAACTCGTGCATTTTAGCAGCAAGCAAAATTACAGCCTCTATATCGTCATTTGATCTAACTTCATGGATTTTGAGATTTACAGATAGGGTCATTTGCCTTCCCACATAGACAATGATTTTTAAGATTCTCTCTCAAAATACCACGAGAGGTAATAGGCGCTTTGCGAAGAATGTCTAATTCATTTTTAGGTATAATTATTGACTCATCAACAGCACAGAAAGAATCAACAGTACCTACTTGTGAAACAACACTACCTTGAAAAGTCGCGCAGCTTGTCATTAACGGCATCATCAGACATACTATCAACAGTTTTGGTAATGTCTTTTGCATGTTCCACCTTTTTAAGAATACTGGAAAGAGTTTCAGCAATTGCTTCGGTCTTTCCAGTATCTTTTATTTTTTGTTTATCTATAGCACTCAATATACCATCACATAATTTGAGTGTCCAAAATATGATAGACATTAAAGTGCTAATTGTCATGGCTATTCTTTCGAGAATGGAGCCGTATTAGTCACAAGACGAAGACCAATAGCGGTAACGTTTGTGATAATGAGTGCGATCGTTGGGCTAACATACTGTGTCCAGTCGATACCAGCAACATATGTAAGAAGCGCAACAGCAACAGCGATGAAGCCATTAATGATAATAGTACGAAAGCCCTTCATATTAGTCTTCCTTTTCAGAGAATGTTGGTGTACCGTTTAAAGCGAATGACATTAGATTGTCATATGGTACGGGGGTTTTGTGTGGCCACCTGTACCCTATTATACGCGATTTTGGAAATGCTGCAATAGAAACCTTGTCGCCTTGGTTTCCGCCTAAAAGCATAATTGCGCCATCGGAACGTAAACCCATAACAAAACCTACATGACCGCCGATAATTTTACCTGCTTTATTCTTACGAGTCATGTAAGCTATAGCACCAATTACAGGACCGCCTAACTCAATCCCGTAATTTCTATACGATAAAGCTAAAGCACTTCTTGTAGATCGAATACAAGCTTCCTCAAGACAGCTTCCGACAAATGTAGCACACCAAGGTGTTTCATCATCACGTATTAATAAGCCAAGACGCTGCGAGAATTTCACAATAATAGGGTTATGTTTCGTTCCAGCAACTTCGCTTTGTCCTAAATACGTAATAGCTTTATACAACCAAGGTGGAGATTTCTTTGGTATCTGCATGATGCCTCACAGAATTTTCTTTAGTACCGCCCAAACACCTTTTAGACCTTCACTCGCAAAAGCAGCTACAATTGAGACTCCAAAGAAACCTCCAATAAGTCGTTGTTTAGTAAGTTCCATTCCTTGATTTTTATCTTCAAGTTTTGTTACTTTACTGTCTAAAGATTTAATAGCGGCTTCTATTCGAGAAGATTGTAATTCGTGTTTTAATCTTTGCTCAGATGCTTCTTCTGATTTATCTTGTAGATGCTTTACTCCATCTTTTAAGGTTTCAACGGAGCTTTTTAGTTCGCCTAGCATGTGACTTATTGAGTCTATGTTAGAAGCCATATTAATATTCCTTAAGTCACACGTTGAAACAGTGTTGCTTGGTTAGCACCTGTTGTTGTACCTAAAGCACGATATGTAGAACCGGCAGGAACAGTACCAGCATTATTGATTGTGGATGATAAACGTAGATCAGATGCGTTGTATATACTGTTAGCAACAACTGCTCCTAATGTATTAATACAAAATAGGTGAGAGCCTATTGCACCACCACCAACGCTATCAACAAGTGCTTGTCCTATACTCTTCCATGCTGGTGTTACACTGCCTATTAAAACATCGTTTGTTGTGCCTTGTCCTCCCGTAACACAGTTAATACCATTACCAAATCGCACACCCTGCCCGCCAAGAATAGCAAAGATATTATTTACTGAGTCGCCAACAAGACGAAAATCAAAGTCTTCGCCTGTATTGTTTTTGAAGTCTATATAAGAATAGTTTCCTACCGCATCTGTGATTTCTATACGACCCGGTATAATTTCGGCACGTTGCGTATCTGCTGCATTTTGTACAATAAGTGATGTGTACAAACGCGATATAGGCGATTGTAGTGAAAAGATTAATGACGAGTTGTTATAAAATTGATGTATTGCTTGTGTCCCAAATGTTTCATAATTCGCTTGACCTTGTGACGCCGGATTTCCTTCAATACTTATAATAAGTCTATTGTTTCCAGCTTTACGGAACACAACACCAGATTTGTTATTATTACCGGAAACTGTTTGATCTAAATATAAATATAGATCAGAAGCTCCGTAAGCATTAAAGTATGCTCCACCATCACCAAATATGCTTAGAATATTTGCACGTCGATCGGTAAATGCTCCGGCTCCTTGAGTAAAAAATACAATATTACTACTACCGTCTGGTTGATGTTGCATCTGTATACTAGAGTCAACAAAACCATTACGACTCAAACCATCCACAAAAGATACAGCTGTTCCGCCCGTAAAACGAGAACGAATTGATACGCCTGCATATTGCGCTGTATTATCTATAAGATCGTATTGAGATGTGACTTGCCCATTAACGTTTAATGGTCCTGTTAACGTACCACCTGATTCAGTAAATACAGGAATACCTGCAACCTCTGGCTTATCGCTAAAATTGTATCGCCAACCATTTTCGCTAATAATACCTAAACGGTTAGCACTTGGTTGCCATCCAATATAACCGCGACGAAGACCATCACCCGAGAAAAATTCGAGTGTTCCCGGATTGGCACTTGCTCCCGGAGATACCACACGAACCGAGCCAAAACCTACGCCACCAGAATACAAAAGTTGTGTAGCTTGTAGACGGGCACGTGTAAATGTGTCTAATGATTTAGAGAATGTTTCTATTTCTGTTAAAGCATTTTGCACATTTGTTTGTGTCGTGATCTGTCCTGCTTGTGGATTAAAGTTTACTTGTGAAGCTTCAACATTAGCATTCTTTTCTTGCCAATATGTAGGATTTGCAGCCCTTGCAGCAGCAAATGAGCCTGTAGATGGTGAAGTGTGTGTTACAAGGCAAGAATAGATTTTACCATTATCCGCGTCTAATGTCTTGTCACCAACAATGTATACTGTGCTATTTTTCCATGTACCTTTAATCTGTAAAGCACCAAACGATGCAAACAAAGAATCAACTAAACGCCAGTTGTCGTGCTCATACGTATGCCAACGATTAGCATCAAAATTGATGAGATTAAAGTTGTAATTTGTTGTGAGACCTTTTAAGTCATTGCTCATCGGTAGATGCTCCCTAATATATAGTGGAGAATTACAGCGATCAGTTTCAGTTTAGATCGTGATGATCCACGAATACGCAATTTTATCAGCTTACCTTTAAATGGAAATGCATGATTTAATTGCTGTTTTGTTTGAATACCACCGCCGTAAGATGGGTTAGACGTACCAAATCCTCCACCAGACTTCGCTGTAAACTGCTTGCTAATTTGTGGAGCAAGGTTGTTTACTATTTCTAATGGGTTTTCTTTTACATTATCCGCGAAAAGATCAATGATTAGATTATCTGTTCCATGAGCATCTACTGTTATAAGTTTACCGATCTTTGAATTTAATCGGTTTTTCATATCACTCCATGGCGTCTCGACAACCCACTCAATATCTTCACCTGTGTATATTTCCCAATGACCGGGATATGCTGATAAGTATGTATCGAACGTTGTAGGACTTTCACCCGGAACGTAGACGTTGGTATCTTGTGTAGCTACATAACTTTTCCAATAGTTAGGATTTTGGTATGGTGGACTTACTTCTTGACCAACTGGTGGCGTTTGTATACGAACAATTTCACCCTTCTTGTATTGCTTTGTGTAGTCCCAATAATTATAGTCGTAATCATTTTTACGATCTACATATATAGGGTTTTGGATCGTTCCCATACGAAAGATTTTGTTACCTTTTGCAAAGAACAACCTACCTTCTTTATCTACAGTACCACAATCAAAGTTAAGGCTCTTGTATCGGTGCCATCTACGTATTTTTAGACTTGGATTATACGATAATACATATCCAATTGTTTCGTCATTTACAGGCGTACAACGAACATTATCACCGCCGCCTGTTAATGTATAAGTAACAATTGCAGGTGTATCTATTTCAACTGCAATCGTATTTTCGTCTAGTATTGCGGCTACACGCTTTGTACCATTAACATCATTACTATCTAAGACGCCAAATGGAAGTGCACCAAACAGATTAACATAATCACCTACTTCAAAGCGATGATTAGGATAATCAATTAGTAAGAGTTTTTCTCCGCTTAAATCAGAAGGCGTCTTCAGTGGATTGTTACTAAGAATGATAGAAGACTTGCTATCAAACTTTGGTACAAAAAGCATATACTGACGATCTTTTATGTTAAAAACAGCAAACACTTTAAATCGTAGTGTTTCTTCTGTTAAATCTGCAAGGTGCCGTGTAAGTACGGGATCAATCAAATACGAAATACGGTCTGGGACATAAACACCAGATTGGATGCTTTGTGAGAATTGAGGCACACCAAAAATGTCAGTCATAAGTAAATCACTACCGAGCGTCTTAATTACTCGATGATTTAGTGCCCCATGCTGTACGATCTGGTCTTTGAAATCAGGTTTATGATTAGCCCCTTCATAGCGGCCAAGAGTGCCAATAATACTTGTATCAAAAAACATAATAACAACGCGATCGCGGAGAACAGCAGCACCAGAAATGATAGGATTAGTACTTGCTGATACACGGCCAGCATCGAATTGAGTAGCATCATCTGGATTCGGATTCCCAACAAAGACGCCGCTTGTATTAGCAGCAGAAACATCTACATATGTTGTTGTAGGATTCGAGCCACCAACGTTATCTGTAGCGATAAGAAGGACATAATTAGATGCAGCCAACACAAAATCAGCTCGCGGAACACTTGCATTGCTCCCCGTAGCTGGATCAACTAAATATTGAACAATAGCACCAGAAGAACGTGTAAAACTTATTTCTAATGGCTTATCATTTCCACGCCCATTAAGACATATTAATGTTTGTTTGAATGTGTCGTATGATACGTATTTTGTTGTTCCCCAGCCTAAAGGATTGCCGGCAATTGCATATGCTAATGTTTGTGACCATATAACAGAAAAGTCACGAGTATTAGGATCATATGCAATAATAACGCCTGTTTCTTTAAAGCATATAATTTTTCCTTGGAGATATGCCATTTCGACAATATCACCTTGGTAATCATAATAAGCAGCTATATACATACCAACTGTGTTTATTGTTCCAGTAGATGTAGCTGCTGTACGAACAACAATATAGAATGTATTACCAGAACGTCGAAAATCTTTGAAACCTGTTAATTCAGAAGTTGGAATACCATTAATTGTTGGAGGTAAACCTTGTGGGTCAAGATATAAAGTTTTAGCATCAGCACTTACGCCGGTAATTGTAAGCGCAATAACTTTACTGTTTATTGTTGTATCATACTGCACAGCTAAACCGCTAGCTGTACCATTCGATATAAATTGAAACCCCATACCGTTAGAAAAATCCATATCTAATTCGTGACCATAACGTGGACGAAGTGAATTATCTATGTCTACATTAACGTTATCAGACACAACTTGGAAGCGAGAAGAAAGTCCTTGATCTGCATCAGCAACATTCAACCCGCCACTAAAATCACGAATAGTAGCATCTTTCAAACTAGAATTACGGAGCATCACGCCAATCTCCTGTAGCTTGTATAGTCTGACCATATAATGAATATGAATCAGCCATGTCAGAAGCTTCTAACGTTTTAAGGCGACTTTCAGCTAGTTTTCCATACATTTGTGCCGCATCTTTGTTCGCAGCTTCTTCTGTAAAGTATTTTGCTGTAGCTGAGTAAATCATCGCCCATTTATCAAATGGTATTTCGTCGCCTTCAACATACTGTGTTTTTTCTCTATATCGACCGACGATAGTAAGTGAGCATACCGTCTGTTTTGGTAAGATGCGTATTAAGGAATTTCCTATATTATAACGCTCAAATCCGGGGTTAGTAACTACATTAGGATTAATGCTTGTAGGAATCTCCGGTAAAGCACGTTCCCAATTTTCTGGAAATATAAATTTTATGTGTTTCGCTTCACGGAAGATAGCTTTTAAATTATATAATGCTGGTGTTGCTTCTTTGTCATAGACTAAACCATTAACTCCTAAAAGTTGAGCATCTTCTACGGTATATTTATGATCTTTCCATAGACGATATTCAAACAATGTATCAAATGTAGCATTGATTACTGAAGTTAACAGTGCATCAGTGTATGGAGATGTAGAAAGGCCCTCAGCTTGGCGAATTAATGTCATAATTTCGGAACGAATTTCTTCTAATTTGGCCATTGTAAATCTCCATAAGGAAAAAGGATGGAGAGTGTTTCTCTCCATCCCATTGTTATTTTACGACGAGAAGTGAGCGTTCCCGTAGAGATTGTTACGATTTGGTTCGTAATAAATCAGATACCGTCGAGAACCGTTCGGAACAAACGAGGCGTTCGGTGCATATGTACCACGTGGATCGGCAGTTGTAGCTGTCTGTGCGTTAGCAAACTGTGCCACAAATGTTCCAAGAGTACCAGCAAGAACACCATCAATAAAGTCAGCGACTGTGCCAGCAGTGTTTTGCCACATAGCATATGGAAGGCCAAACACATCACGCCAACCAAGGTTAATTGTTCCGGCTGTACCAGAGTTCCACGAAATGGATGTAATCCAACGGAACGCTTTAATACCGTTAACCGCAGTTGTGCCGTTGAGTGTCATGTTTTCAGTCATTGGCTGTCCGAGATAGTCAAAACCGCGAACAGTAATAACTTGTGCCATACCTACCGCAGAACCAACAACCTGCAAACAACGACCAAACTTAAGCATCTGTGCCAAAGTCTGACGGAATGTTGGTACAAATGTTGTTGTGGAGCCTGCTGTTGTAACATCTACTGCTGACAAAATACCAGCCGCAGCCGCAGCAACCGGATCTTCACTAGGTGTTAGATCAACTTTAAAACGTCCTTCAAGATTAACATCTGCTGCATACACAGCATTTGCAAACCATTGATTTACCTGTCGTGGGAAATAATCGCCTTTAGCAGACATTATTAACCCTCCTTATTGCGCTTATTAATTGGAAGAGTGACCCGCACGCTTTTGTCAGCATCATCAACAAGTTCTGATTCACCGTCCATCTTGATAAGAGGAACAACGGAACCAAATCCTTTTGCTTCAAGATCGGCAAGCGAGTCAACAAAGATAGAATGACCACGAGGAAATTCTACCATGAAACCGCCTTCCTTTTCCACTTCACGTTTACAAATCTTCTTTGTCTTTTCATCGAAGAAATGCTGAGTGTGGGTAAAAGGTTCGTCAATCTGAATGACACGAAAAGCAGGAACAGGCCGATTTACATCTACCGGAGCATCAAACACGTTCATCACGGTAATCTTTCTTGTTAGTTAAACACAACACCATGTGTACGGAACGCCTTCCATAAGCAAAGCTGTCCCTGCCACACAGTACGACGACCAACCGCATCAACGTTCCAAGGTGCAGAAAGCTGCTTAACCTTCATGTTGACGCCCTTAAGAATGTGCAAGCGGAGATACTTCGAGTTAATGAAGTACGCCTTGTTCGCAGCACAATCTTCATCGTAGATAATCGGAATCTTGTCGTGAGCAATTCCGCTAAATCCAAGGTCAACAACGTCTTTCTTGATTTCAGAAAGATTGATAACCAGCTTATCACGGACAGCTTGACGATAGATACGATACAGATCGCGGCCGATGATGATAACGTCGGGACGTTCCTTACGAAGTGTTAAGTCCATAAGAATATCGTCAAACGCTTCTTCGATGTTCGATGATGTAAGTGTTGTTGCAAAGTCGTATGCAGATGTACGCCAATCGTTGTTAGTAGCACGAGACAAGCCACCAAAAACGCCTGTAGTTGGGTTATCAGGAATTGCAGCTTCGAGACCGAACGGATCAACACCGGGGCCGGCGCCATACATATAGCTAGAAAACTTTTCCTGAATGCTCTCATCAAGAACCTGCATCTTAGCAGTAAGAACCTTAAAGATTGCAGCTTCGCCTTGGTTTTCATCTTGTTCCTGATCGGAAATGATAACCGTACCAGCAACACGCGACCAGCCGTATTCAACTGTCTTAAATTCGCTAGTCTGTGCGACTGGCAGAGAGTTGTAATACGAGTAAGAAGTCACGTTCGGATTTCGACCAGAGATAAGTGGGTTGGTAATATTACGACCACCATCCTCTGTCTCAACACGATTAGACGCAAACATATACGCAATAAGCGCATTAGATTTAACATACGACATAACAAGCTTCTTACGCGACTTTGTAAGCAGCGAATGAAGCATTGTATCAAGTGGTGTTACAGCAGCCATGTGAAAATTCCTTAGCCTCTAAATTGACGAACGATGTCACTCCACGACATGCTAGGATCAAACATTTGTGTATCGTCAATATTTGTTTGTTGTGTACGTTGTTGTGACGCGCCACCGCGACCCGGTATTGGAGGATTACGCCGCTGCTGTTGTTGTTGCGGGTTATTCTTTTGTTCTTCAAGCGCACGAATTTGTGGCTGTAATGGTTTTGTGAAATCTAATCCGTGTTGCTGACAATATGAACGTAACTCGTAATAAGCTTCGTCAGGTGTCATACCCGGATTGCTTGCGATTAGATTATCAAGAACACCGATATGTGTTTCAGCATATGGACGTGTATCCATCCATGCGTTCATACGTTCGATATTCTGTTGTATAGCCTCTTCTTGTTCGGAAAGACGTTTTTGCTGTTCAAACTGTTGCGTAACGGGCCGTAACTTTTCATCGAGCATCCGTTGTACTGCACGCATTTCAATAGCGTCGCCAACGTCTTTACCTAAGATATCTGAGACATTATACCCTTGGGAAACAGCAAGTTCAACAACTTTTCGCGCCGCCTCTACAGGATTTTTCTTGAACAGTGTAGTAATCTCCAAAGCTTGGAATACTTCATCATTATTCATTCCATACTTCTGAGGAATACCATTCAAGAATTGAACGTCTGCTAACTCTTTCTTTGCTTTAACAAGTGTTTCTTCAAGTTCCGCAATTCGATATTTACTACGCTCGTTATTTTCAAACAGACGACGTTCTGAACCAGCACGAGCGATAATTTGCTGCGAACGAGGATCAATAATGTCTCCCTTCGCGTTTGTTGCTAAACCAGTACGGCCATACGGGCGAAGCTGTTCTTGCTGCTCTTGTTGTGGTTCTTTCTTTTGTTGCTGTGTTTTGTCATCTGTTGTTTTAGTTTTGTCTTGCTGATCTTTATCAGTTTTGCCGAAATCAAGTTCTGGTTGAGTTTCTTTTTCCGGTTGAACGGTATCAGCATTATTATCTTCTATCTCAGTCTGCTTATCGTTAACTGTTTCATCACCGTAGTCTGTACCGTCTTTGGCATCAAATTGGTCAATTAACTTATAAGCGTTTTCAGTAGACATGTTAAAACTCCTTGCGGGTATTTTTGTAATATGTGTTACGAGACGAGCGTATATTTTTCAGCAATATCTTCTTCGCTGCAAATATCAAGATCGCTCATACCAATTGGAGGGAATACAATGTACTGGCCTTCTTCAGCTGGAACATATCCACGAGATTCATCATAGACATTAATTGTTCCATATGTCGGAGCAGGAGCGTTTTCGTCTTCCGGTTGTTCAGGTTCAGTCCAATTAACAGAAGTTTTAGCACGCAACTCCTGAATAGATTCAAATGTACCTGTATACTGAATAGCTGTATATGTATCAGGCTTCTTGTGGAGCAGTGTCATTTTGTGCGCCTTGTTGTTGCTGTTGTACTAATAAAGCCATGATCTTTTGGAACGGTACACCCTTAGCGAACAATTCCGCAATCTTAGCTTTTGCTTCTGGAGGAAGTGTATCCAAACGTTCGGCAATTTGTTGCAATACTTGTGTTGGATCACCACCACCTTGATTAGCTTGCATTTGCTGCATGATCGAATCGGTAATCATTTGCCAATCTTCTTTTGTAACGACAACCTCATCAAACGCACGTTCGAGGATTTTGAGCATTACAACAAGAGCGAGTGGCGTAGCTTGTGCAAACTGACCAATTGCTTGTGATATCTGAATCGCTTGTTGTTTCTTTGTAGCACTTGTTGGTTTTAATGTACTACCGCCAAGTGTTGTAATACCAAAGTACGATCCATATTGTTCTATTGTTGGTTTAAATTGCGTCCATACTGTTGCACGCTCTTTGCCAATCAGTTTCATCACTTCATCGTCAGACATGTACTTAATGCACATATGACCAATTTTATATCCGATGCGACCTAACACATCTTCAATAACATCAATCTTTTCGTCTAAACGAGTTTGTGTGTTACTTTCATAACTTTCGATTGCTTTGTTTGTTGTGTTTGTTTTGTACTCAACACCGCGCATCACATTTGTAACAGATGAGATACGATCAATCGCTTCTAACAAACGTGCCTTATCAAATGCTACAGTGTTTAAAGCTTCTGCTGATGGAGGTAATATAGGAGTCATAAACTTTTTAATATCAAAGTCTGTTGGCAAATCTAAACCAACTGCTCTTTTATTGTTAGTTCCTTTGAGAAACTCTTCTATTAATACATCAGCGCCTTTGATAGATTTATTGTATAGAAATTTTCCTGAAATATATTTACGCGTTTTTGCAAATTCATTATTAATCTCATTGATAGCATCTTGCTGATCGAGATAATAACTAACTTCGCTACGAGCATAATAGTTTTCAGGGTCTGTGTAGAATTGAATTTCTTCAATAGGAAAGAAGTCAGGAAATCCATAAGGATCATCCCAAACCCATAATGGCCAAGTCCAATCAGAAGCATTATATAAAAAGACTCGACGTGTTGTCTTATCCCATACATAATAAACTTCTGTACGACGAGCTTTCTTCATAGAAGCTTCATCATCAAAGCCATATGATTTATAATTCTTTCCTTCTTCGTAGTTAATTAACGAAAACTCTCGTAGTGTTGTTAAGTCTTCGTTTGTCTTATTATTGTTCTTAAGAATATGAGTTGGCTTGTATATGCTCTCATACTCACCCTTCTCATTCTGCTTTCCATATGCAGCTTGTAAGAAGTCGGTGTTAATAAAATCCTGAATCATAATCCAAGTAGCTTCTTCTTTGTCGGTAGCATCTGGATCAATGATAACAGAAGTTGGAGAGCGGTACTTACACCATGGACCAGACGGACGCATGAAATCGACTTTAGCTTCTAGAGCTTGTAACTTTCCTTCGATTTCACGAATCTTATTTGGTTCAAGGTCTTCCTTTGCGTATTCTTCACCAAGCTTACTTAATTCATGTAATGTCTGCTCACTGCTTTGCTCGCGAGACGTATATCCTAATTCAATATAACCAACATTGGTAAGTGTGGCACTAATAACCATCTTACGCATTTTTGGTTTAAGATTAATACCCGGAGCATGCTGTTTGCTTAACAGCGCATTAATAAGACGTTCGTGACAAGAAGCCCAATCTTCAAACGCTGAATCTTCTGTTGTAACTTCAATTGTAGGATTCTTTGCATAGATAGCAGGGACGAGCGATGTTGTGTTAGCAAAAACAATATTTTCTGTCTCTACACCACTTGTAGTTAAATTCATACCACGAGAGCGTTCAGGATCAGTGTCAGATTTTTTATCGCTTTGATCGTTACGATAATAACGTAGAGATTCTTCCCAACGCTTAATCGTTCCATCATTTTCAATCTTTGCTCGTGCAATATCTTTGCGAGATTTCCACAAAGCACCGGCACGCTTACTAACAAGAATACGTTCTTCGCCGATAACGCGATATTGAGGCTCAAATACTTCTTCTGCTGCATTATCTACAGAATCATTAGTTTCTTCAGCAGAATCATCAGCAAACTTGCTAAGCTTATCTACAATTGTTTTAGCCATGATATCCTCAGCGCCTGTGTGCCTTTGTATCTACATTAGATTCAATCTCAGTCCACTGTGTTAAGTGCGAAGGAGAGAGCAAGCTTCTTTTATATAGTGTAGCCGTTTCGGGCACTTCTGACAACAAGTATTTTAAAGAGTCCATGGCGTGATCGCTCTTATCCGTAGGTTCATCGTCTTTCTCGCCATGCTTGTTTTCTTTCCAGAAGTAACCGTTAAATTCATCCTCTAAGAATTGTAGGTTCTTTGAAAAGAAAATATACGGAGAAACATACGAACCATCGAACGGATTTATGTGATGTTTGTACCCATTTAAATAACTTGTAACTTTAACGATACCATTCTTGATATCATTGTTACCACGTACAAACATAATCTCAGGATTGATTTCATAAAACAGTTCTGTAATTGATTTACCAACTGTTTGTTTCTGTCCGGCTTTCTTTCTAAAGATATCTGGATCACCATATACAAATCTTGTGTTAGCTCGATACTTATTACGCAACTCTACAATTTTTTCTGCTTGTTCTTCTAATATGTATTCTTTTTTATAGTAGCCATCAATAACGCACACATTACCGAATGGGTCTACAAAGGCTAAAAGATAACAAGAAGGTGATGCAATACCATAGTCATATGATTCTACAAACGGTACGATATATCCTTCTGATCGTAGCTGATTTAAATATCCTAACATACGATGATGGTCTATCATATGTTTATTAGGATCAAAGCTAGGATACACAAGACCTTCATACGAAGACCACATGCCTTTAAGGAAGCGTTCTCCCATTTGTCCTGTATAGATACTTTGCAGTGTCGTGATAAAGTCTTTTTCTAATACGTGTGCATTTTCGTATGTAGAGCCTTCAAACAATTCGATTAAGATGATTGGTTTACCATCTATTAGAATTGGACGACGATACTCATCACGCTCACATAACAAATCCTCTGTAATTTCTCCGGTCGCTTGATACTTTTTAAGTGGCGCAATGATTTTTGTGTAAACCCAATTTCGTGTAGGGTTAGAGCTAATCATCATCCATCGTGGTCCGGTACGCGGCATTGTAGGATCATTCCCACGATACAGCGTCGAACCACGTAAGCGACCAAACAAATCTAAGAAGTCTTTATACGTAATCTCAGGGTCTTCAATCTGATCGACAACAATTAGATCATATGTAGCAGAAAGAAGGTTTGATGTTTTACCACCATCTTCTGTACTTGTTTTCTGAGATATGTATCGAAAGTTAAACTTAGAACCGTTTGTAAGCGTTGCAGAGTTTTCACTATTCTTAGATTTAGGAAAGCTTGCAATCCAATCTTCCGGACAAAAATCTTCAAACGTTTTTCTGAGTGTATCGTTCAGTTTAGGATATGTAGAGCGCGCAAACAATGCAGCTAATCCGGGGTAATCTTCTGCAAGTTGTAATGATTTAACAGTCATTGCAGATGTTTTACCGTTACCATATCCGCCACCAAAGAATTGTACCTTGGCACGTGATGCAAAGAAACGTTCATGCAATCCGTTCTGTTTTAGAATGTATTCTTTAGCCATTGACGTTTATCTCCATACTTTCAGATTGCTTATCTTTGACAACACGAATTGTAAGACCTTTGCTCATGCCTTTAAACGAATCAGACGAACCAACACCTGAACGATCTAAGACATTCTCAGCAGCTTTAAGTGCAACGGCAGCATTCTTATTATTCATGAGATCGACAATCTTATTAGCCGCTTGTGGTGCAGCCATAGATAAACGTGCAGAAGCTTCTTCCTCAAATTTCTTTTTGATGTTTGTAAAAAGAATATCTTGAGTACGCTTTAATGCATCAGAGTTTTTTACATCATACAACTGGTCAATTGTGCAATTAAGTGCTACACATATCTCACTGTCAGACAATCCTAACATAACATATGCGGTAACTGCACACACGACATTCATTTGTTTAGGATTGGTAGGTAAATCTTCCAATCGCATACGTGTGTTTGTTAATGAAGAAAGGGAGAGAGACACATCATCCCTCTCCTTAGTAACTTCATTTGTGTTTGTCTCTAGAGCTTCGCTTATGTAAGTTTTTGTTACCGTATCAAACTTACGACCATCAGCGAGTGTCATTATGGTCATTGTGTTACCTTTTGAAGCGTTTAAGCATTGATTGGATAGCAGTCTTTTCAGCTAACAGTTTCTTTAATGCTTCTGTATCGCCACGCGCTTCCATCTTAGCTATTCGAGCATCAATGTCTTTTGCTTTGTTCGTTGCAGCTTTCATAGCATCGTTAGTGCGTGATTGTGCCATAACATTTGGATCAGGCTGTGATCCTTGTAATGCTTTTAGTGAAGTTAGATCATCAGCTGAATCTGGTGCAGGTAAATTATATGTAGCACCAATTCTTTTTTGTTCTGTAATCTTTGGATCATTCACTCCACGAAATTCTACATCAATAGGTTCGTTTGGATTTCGAGTTGTTGTTACAGCAGTGCTTTGTGGTCTTGTAACTTCTTCTGGCTGTGATTTAACAGGAAGTGATTGTAAATCTTTACCAGTAGCAGGTCGTTCTGTACCATCTGGCATTACTACAATTGCTTCTTTGTTATCTTCACGACCACGTGTTGCACGATAAATAATATAAGCAGCACCAGCACCACCAGCAGCAATTAATGCATTACGCATCGTTGTGCCATCATCTTCTGCCATAGACTTATCAATCGCATTATTAACTGCATTTTGTCTTGTTGGCGGTACAGGTAAATCTTTTGCTATAATAGCAGTACGTGGATTTTCTGCAATTTCTTCTGGATTAGGTTTACGCGAAGGCGCTGATCGAGCTTGTTGTTGAGGCATTGGCTGTGGAGCAACACCATCAGTACGCATCATTAAATTATTCAACAAGTCTTTAGCAGCAGCTTGTTTCTGATTGAATGCTAGCGCACTTTCTTCTTGTGATCCATCATCCATTCGTTGTGTTACACCACGTGTATAACCTAACTGTTCTGCAATGCTGTCAGCCATCTGTGGATTAGATACTAAAAAATCTCTAACGCGAGATAGATCACCATTAGATAATCCACCTGCGTTAGAGAATGAAGATTTAGCATAATCCATAGCGCCTCTTGCGATTGCTGCCTGTTGTTCAGGACTATATTTATCAAGAGGCATGACAATTATCCTTGTGCTGTAAGTTTGTTACCGCCACCATTACCCGACAAATCACGCGGATAAGTAGATATCGTGACTGGGA
>OGVO01000002.1_pt1 | contig 48158 bp, 51 predicted proteins | sample 1575771 | NCBI WGS metagenome assembly OGVO01 (sample SAMN07581527, study PRJEB24739) | freshwater metagenome | place: Singapore | collected 2015-01 | reverse complement strand
TTCAGATCTGTTTCCCAGTCACGATAGGATTGTAGAAGATGAAGAGGGCGGCGAGTATCTAAGTGAGAATAAGGGGCGGGAGTGGGATGAGTGATCTTCTAAGATTTGGCTTGCTCATGCTGTCTCTAATCATGACCCTATTATTCGCGGCGCTTACTGTGGCGGGCGCTCATGAGCAGGAATACAAGATAAATCGCTGTCTAGAGGCATTTCCAGAATATACGCGGGAACAGTGTATTGTAATTGTAGACTAGGAGATGCATGGACGAAGATACTAAGGGAGCGGTAGACGCGGTACTATTTCTTTACCGTGATTTACTTGAACAGTGTGGTGCGTTGGCAGAATTACAAGGCATAACCGTTCGATCATCTGCTAAATGGCGCAATTTCCGCCATGCGCTTGCGGAACTTGTAGCACAGATAACGTTTATGAACACGGAACTGTATGCGGTTAACTCGTATATACTAAATGCACCAGAGAAGGAATAGCGCGTGCTTTCCGTAGAAGAATTAGACGACATGATAGCGCGCCTTATACGGGAGCGGGATAATCTAAGTCGTCGCATGAGGAAGGTGAAGGATGTAGATAGGGAGGCGTACATAAAACTAATGTTGCAGAAGGAACGAACGGCGGAAATTATTGAAAATCTTAGAAGTGTGGCGATGATGAAGGAGCATAGTTGGTATGTTTGATTGGATTGCGTTTGTATTGATGTTAGGTGTGATCATGACCATTATTCAAGTGGCATTGGGTGGTATAACCCGTTTAACAGGTAGTGGCTTGTCCATTACTGAGTGGGATGTGATCACCGGCACCTTACCTCCTTTGAATGAACAGGCCTGGATGATAGAGTTTGATAAGTACAGACAAACCCCTCAATTCCAGCTGTTGAATTTTGAATTCACCCTTTCAGATTTTAAGTTCATTTTTTTCTGGGAATGGTTCCACCGTTTATGGGCAAGATTGATCGGGTTGGTATTTGCAGGCGGATTTATCTGGTTCATCGTTCGTAAGCACTTTAAAAAAGAAATGATACAGCCCTTGGTTGTGCTGTTTGTATTAGGCATTCTTCAAGGAGCTGTAGGTTGGATCATGGTAGCAAGTGGCTTAACAGGCGATGCTGTATATGTAAAACCGACAAGACTTGCTTTACATTTCATTTTTGCATTAGGATTGCTGTGTTATACCTTTTGGTTTGCTTTAAAATTGCTTGTCAAAGATGATCAGCTGATCCAACATCCACAACTACGCAATAAGAATCTTCTACTGATTGCAGTTTTAGTAGTTCAATTATTGTATGGTGCTTTGATGGCCGGGCATAAAGCTGCCAATGTAGCTGCTACATGGCCAAAGATCAATGGCGAATGGTTTCCTTCGAGTTTGTTTTCACATGAACCTTTTCTGCTGAATTTTATTGATAATAAAATCTTGGTTCACTTTATTCATAGGGGATTGGCATATGTATTGCTGGTACTGATCATTGTATGGTCTATACAACTTTGGAAAACAAAAGGATCTGCGCTATTTCGTCAGATCAGAATGATACCGTTAATACTGACCACTCTTCAGGTTCTGCTGGGGATTTTTAGTATCTTGACGAGCACAGGAATCATACCTGGACAATGGGGTACCTTTGAATGGATGGCGCAATTGCACCAGTTAACAGGAATGTGTTTATTACTTTCATTGGTATTCACCCTGTTTGTCATTCGACCGCAAGTAAAGACAGCTTGAATAACGATGTGATTGCAGTGATGTGATCCATCATAATGCATGATCCATGGAAAAATTGAAGCTATACTTAACAGGTTTTTGGTTTTCTTTTCCGCTTCAGTTGTTATTGCTTCATGTTCGCAAATACCAAATCTTTCTTTTGTTTTGGTATATACTCTTCTCAACCGTTGGAGGTGGCTTCATGCGAGCTTTCGGAGCAGATTCATTATTTCTTGGACCCGAATATTTTGGAAAGATCACAGCTCTGAGTACTGCCATTGTGGGTTTTGCAGTGGGTATCTTCATTATGAGTTGGAATATTACCACTTTTATTCTTTTTAGTAAATACTTCCGTTTTCTTGCCACTACAGCACAGCCTTTTTTGAAGTATTGTATTAACAATGCAGTGTTACCGCTTTTATTTCTTGCCTTTTATTTCAGCAAAGCCATTAGTTACGCGAAGTATCAGGAGTTATTTGCATCAAAAGACATACTCTTGATGGTACTGGGTTTTTCAGGTGGATTATTTTTATCGATACTGATTGCATTTGTTTATTTTTTTGGAGCTGATAAGACCATTTACAGAAGTATGGCAACCGTTATTGATACGGCTAACGTGCATTATGCATTAGCTACAAAAAATAATCCTTTGCCAAAACCCAAGCCGGAGCTCAGAGTAGAGTGGTTTTTTAGCGCGCGTTTTGGTTTGCGAAAGCCTAGAGATGTCAGACATTATAGCCAGGATTTTCTCGACTCAGTATTTAAGCGTCATCATTTTGCAGCAGTCATTGCCATTACAATTGCTTTTGTGTTTTTGATCGGTATCGGATATATCTCAGATACCCGTTTATTTCAATTACCGGCAGCAGCAAGTATCACCATTTTATTTGCTATTCTGATAGCAGGTGCCGGAGCTGTTTCAACGTTCTTACATAGTTGGAGCATACCTCTGGTGGTGATAATGTACCTAGGCGTTAATTGGTTGTATCAACAGGAGATCATAGATCTTCGAAATAAAGCTTACGGGTTGAGTTATAATAGTAAAGAAGAAAGACCTGTGTATTCTCGTGAATCTATCATGAAGTTGGCTAGTGATAGTAATATTCTAGAAGACAAGCAGGCATACATCCATATTCTGAATAAATGGAAGGAAAAGCAATCATCACCTAAACCTGTCATGATCTTGATCAATACAAGTGGCGGTGGTATTCGCAGTGCAACCTTTACCATGAATGCATTGCAAACGCTCGATAGCATCATGGGGGGTAAATTGATGCAACAAACTTTTCTTATCAGCGGGGCATCAGGAGGGATGCTTGGAGCTGCTTATTTCAGGGAACTGTACTATCGAAAACAACAAGGAGAAGCAATTAATCTCCAAGATCAGCAATACCTGAAAGACATTTCCCGTGATTTATTGAATCCACTTTTCTCTTCTTTCATAACCAGAGATCTGATCGGTCCGGCAAAGCCTTTTCAGGCACATGGGTATCATTATACTAAAGATCGTGGGTATGCTTTTGAACAAAAACTTAATGAAAATACACGAGGCTATCTCAATAAAACATTGAATGACTATCGAAAGCCGGAAGCTAATGCAGAGATACCGATGATGTTCTTTAATGCAGTGATCACCCGTGATGGCAGAAAACTGCTTATGGCCACGCATCCTGCACGATTTATGATGCGTCCGCTAACCGATACAGCCAAGATCAATGTAATGGATGCTGACGCTATAGATTTTCATAGTTTCTTGGCTCAAAAAGATGCTACTAATATCGGAATACTATCGGCACTAAGAATGAATGCTACCTTTCCTTATGTACTTCCCAATGTCTGGTTACCTACAACTCCTGTAATTGACGTTATGGATGCAGGATTGCGTGATAATTTCGGACAAGAAACATCATTGCGTTTTATGGATGTTTTTAAAGATTGGTTGAAAGAGAATACAAGTAAAGTGATTCTACTACAATTGCGTGATAGAAGTTTAAGCGACTGGGATAGACCATTGGACGGCGGAAGCCTGATCAGTACTTTTACAAAACCATTTCTGATTTTACAGAATAACTGGTTCAAACTACAGGATTACTATCAACATGATCAATTAGAATTCAGTTCTGAAGCATATGGGAACAATTTCCATCGTATCTGTTTTCAATATGTCCCCTCTCGTCAGGAGGCGCCAGCTAGTCTAAGTTTTCACTTGACCGCATCTGAGAAAAGAGATATTACCTTGGCATTAGGTGCTGCTGATAATCAAAGTGAATTTAGAAGACTAGCTTCGTTGCTGAAGTGATCTTACTCGGGCTGTATTAACTCAAAATGTTTTGGCATGATGTGAATGCTGAGTTCATCGGCAGTCTCTCTTGGTTCACCATCAATATGTAGAGGTGCATGTTTTAGATTACTGATCTTGATGGAGGGGGTTTGAAAATAGAGGATATTCTTTTGGGTCATATCTTCAACCAGTTGCTGCAATTTATTGTTACCTCGTATTTGTCTAAGAATGGCAAAAGGTAATTTTGCTTTATTCATTTTCTGCACAATCACAATATCTAGCATGCCATCATGTAAACTGGCCTGTGGTGCAATTTTGAAATTATTTCCAAACTGATTACTATTCGCAATGCTGATGAAAAAAGCTTCAGAGAAAAAAGAAAAATTATCCAGTTTGATTTCAAACTGATATGGGTTGGCTCTAAAATAATTAATAATGCTTTGCTGTGTATAGGTTAATAATCCTCTGGAGGCTTTACTTGCAAAATCGTGTGCTACTTGTGCATCGAAGCCTATACCACTGAGCATACAAGAGTAGTGTTCATTTACCATGAAAGCATCGATCGGTTTTGATTTTCCATCAAAGATGAGGGATAGGGCCAATTCAGGTTTTGTAGGAATACGTGCAGCCAATGCAAGCCCGTTACCGGATCCCAATGGAATAATGCCAAAACGTACGGGTAATCCATGTAAAGCTTGTGTAACTTGATTGACAGTACCATCGCCTCCAATGATTACAACATCTGTAAAATGTTCGGCTCTTATTTTTTCGCGGAGTAATTGATAATGCCCTCCGGCATTTGTATGCATGATCTCAAAAGGAATCGATCGATCAGTTGTTTCTTTTTCTATCAGTTTTTTGATCCCGTCTTTTCTGGATGTTCCCGAGATAGGATTTACCAGGTACACAATTTTTCTTTCCATCATCTCCTAATTAAATGAATAGTGACTAGCTTTCAGGATCTGTCGTTTGAGCAGTTGCAATATTGCATTTTCTTTCTGTAAAATCCTGTTAAAGCGTGAATACTACCATTTGAGTAATGCACTGGCCCAGGTAAAGCCACTCCCAAAGGCTGCCAAACAAACGAGATCGCCATTTTTTATCAAACCTTTTTCCCATGCTTCACATAAAGCAATGGGAACGGATGCAGCTGTGGTATTACCGTAGTGTTGAATATTATTGTAAACCTGCGTATCAGATAATCCTAATTTCTGTTGCACAAACTGACTGATCCTTAGATTCGCTTGGTGCGGGATCAGCATATTGATATCAGAAGGTTGATAGTTATTTTTTGCTAACGCTTCAACAATCACTTCGGGGAATTTGACAACCGCTTTTTTAAATACAGAAGGTCCGTCCATGAATGGGAAATTCTGCGCATTATCGATCATCTTATGACTCATGAACATTTGAGCAATTTCTGCATCATCAAAATCCGCATAGTTTTTGGTTCCCCAATAATTGGCATGTGTACCTGGATTATACATAGCCAGTATTTCAGCAGATTCTCCATCGCTATGTAAGTGTGTACTTAAAATTCCTTGGTTGTTATCTTCAGTAGGTTGTAATACTACTGCTCCTGCACCATCACCGAAGATCACAGAAACATTTCTACCTCTAGTGGTAAAATCCAAACCAAAAGAATGTTTCTCGCTTCCTACAACAAGGATGTTTTTATACATGCCTGTTTGTATGAACTGATCTGCAACACTTAAAGCATATACAAAACCGCTACACTGATTACGAACATCCAATGCACCGATTTCTTTCATCTTCATAGCTCTTTGTAAAAGCACACCACATCCCGGGAAATAATAATCAGGTGATAAAGTTGCAAATACAATAAAGTCTATATCCTGTGCAGTAGTTCCCGCTCTTTCTATAGCAATACGAGCGGCTTCAACAGCCATGGTAGTGGTAGTTTCTTCTGTACGATGGGCGTATCTTCTTTCTTTAATACCGGTACGTTCCTGAATCCACTCATCACTAGTTTCCATATACTTGGTAAGATCTTGATTGGTTACGACGTTTTTGGGTACGTACATACCAATACCTGCTATTTTACTGCGGGGCATAGACAATCGTTTTTTGTAACGGGCTAAGTTAGGGAAAATATTGGGTGGGGAGTAGTCCATAGACCATAGTTGATGGTCCATGGTTTTTTTAAAATAAATAGCAGCATTAACACATCAGAATAAAATATATTTTCATTTAATTCCTCACTATATACTATCGGCCATGGACTATGGTCTATTACCCCCCAAACACTTTCTTTAAAAACAAAGCCGCTTCTTTCTCTACAGTGACAACATCTTTTGACTGAATAGGAGAACCCAGAACATGATTACCTGCATTTGGAATGGGTACCATTTTCTTAAGTGATGCGGGTGTGCTGATTTCTTCAAACATTTTTTTCATGGCACTCACTTTTACAACAGGGTCTTGCTCTTTTTCATTTTTGTAATAGTAGAGTGTTAATACCGGTTGTTTTATTTTTTCGAATGTTTCTTTATTCATAGTACTCTCCAGCAATTCTTCCAGTTCTGTTACTGCTTCGAGTCTGTATTGATCATTCCAATATTTTTTATAGGTATCTGTTTTATTCGGAACAATATTCATCTTTCCGCCCTTCACCAGTCTGGCGATTTGTAATCCCCATGGATTATTGGTGATCCATGCATTAGGGTCATTGATAGCAATATTGGGTGACAATAGAACCAGACCTGCGATCTCAGGATAAGTAGCAGCTAACTGAAGTGCAAGTGTGCCGCCAGTGGATGTACCCATGAGTATAACTTTATCTCCTAGTTGCTTACCGATTGCATAGGCTTCTTTTGCTGTTTCCCATAAACTGGTAGCGGTCATGTTTAAGAGTGCATCACTGGTATCAATACCATGCCCTGATAACCTTGCCAGATAAAGGTTTGCGCCCAACTGTTTTGCCAAGTTGCGGTGAACAGGATTACCTTCTTCCTGGCTGGCGCTAAAGCCATGCAAGTACACAATAGCGTATGCTGTTTTATTTTTCAATGAATCATTGTTCCAAACAACTCTTGCTTCATTATCCGGTTTTAATCGATGTTTACTTTCCATCGAGCTAACGTATGCTACCAATGATGCTGCGTTATCGGGAATGGAAGGAAGAGTAGCAGTATATACCGGCTTTTCAGGATGCGGACCTACGAAATAAATAATACCAAGTAAAGCGATGATAAACAGAACTCTTTTTACAATGCGCATGGGTGATATGTTTCTGTTAAGATACAGATTGTTGACCGATATTTATTTCTTGCACCACCATGCCCATGCCATTAGTATTGGATGTATCAGTACCAAACGAACCCATCCCAGCCATTGGGGTACACATAGTCCATCAGGAATACAACTGTTGATCTGTATAAAGTAGATATGTGCAGGAATAAATGAAACTAATAATAGAATGATTCCCTTTGCAGCAAACACCCTTGTTTGTGGTAGCACTAATAAGCAGGCTAATACGATCTCTGCTATTCCCGCTATTACATTAATGAGACCATGCCAAGGTAGATAGGGAGGGATCAATCCGCTATAAAATGATGGGTTGATAAAGTGATTGGCTCCTGCGAATAAATAAAAGGCAACCAAAAACCAAAAAGCAACTTTTTTCATTCAATTACTAGACATACAACGATGTATTTTGTTTATTTCTGACTGAATTATAGTGACTTAGCCTGCTTTTGGGCTAGATATGTTGTTAAGTTTATATGTATCCTTTGCCCTCCGGGCATAAAGCCGTACCTTTGCAGCCTTAAAATTTTACATGGAAATAAGAAACATTGCCATTATTGCACACGTTGACCATGGCAAAACAACACTGGTAGACAGGATCTTACATGCTACCAAGGTATTCAGAGACAATCAAGAAACCGGCGAACTGATCATGGATAGTAATGATCTGGAACGCGAAAGAGGTATCACCATCTTTAGTAAGAATGCTGCTGTAACTTATAACGGCATCAAGATAAATGTGATTGATACACCGGGTCACAGTGACTTTGGTGGAGAGGTAGAGCGTGTTTTGAAAATGGCTGATGGGGTTATTTTATTAGTGGATGCTTTTGAAGGTCCCATGCCCCAAACACGTTTTGTATTGCAAAAAGCATTACAACTGAACCTGCATCCGATCGTAGTAATCAATAAAGTAGATAAGCCGAATTGTCGTCCGGATGAAGTACATGATGCAGTATTCGAATTATTCTTTAACCTGGATGCAACAGAAGAGCAGCTGAACTTCCCTACTTTCTATGGTAGTGGTAAGAATGGCTGGTTCAATGATAGCTTAACTCCTACAGAAGATATCCTTCCATTGATGGATGGTATCATTAAATATGTACCGGCACCGAAAGTGACAGAAGGTACTTTACAATTACAGATCACTTCATTGGATTACTCGTCTTTCTTGGGTCGTATTGCGATCGGAAAAGTAACTCGTGGTTCTATTAAAGAAAATCAGCCGATCGCATTGGTACAAGCAGATGGTTCTATCAAGAAGAGCCGTGTGAAAGAATTGTATGTATTTGAAGGAATGGGTAAGCGTAAAGTAACAGAAGTATTGTCTGGTGACCTTTGCGCAGTAGTAGGATTAGAAGATTTCAATATTGGAGATACGATTGCTGATGCTGAAAATCCGGAAGCTTTACCGATCATTAGTGTGGATGAGCCTACGATGAGTATGACTTTCAGTATCAATAACTCACCTTTCTTCGGTCGCGAAGGAAAGTTTGTTACCTCTCGTCATCTGCGTGATCGTTTGATGAAAGAAACGGAGAAGAACTTGGCATTGCGTGTAGAAGATACAGATAGTGCAGATAGTTTCCTGGTATATGGTCGTGGTATCCTGCATTTGGGTGTATTGGTGGAAACCATGCGTCGTGAAGGATATGAATTGACAGTAGGTAATCCACAAGTATTGGTGAAACATATTGACGGAAAGAAATGTGAGCCTTATGAAGTACTGGTAGTGGATGTCCCAAGTGAGTATAGTGGTAAAGTGATTGATCTTGTTACACAACGTAAAGGTGAAATGCTGGTGATGGAAAGCAAAGGAGAGATGCAACACCTTGAGTTTGAAATTCCTTCCAGAGGATTGATCGGTCTTCGTTCTCAGATGCTGACCAATACTGCCGGTGAAGCGGTTATGGCCCACCGTTTCTTGGAATACAAGCCTTGGAAAGGTCCTATTCCCGGAAGAAACAATGGTGTATTGATCGCTAAGTTTCAGGGAGTAACTACTGCTTATTCTATTGATAAGTTACAAGATAGAGGTAGCTTCTTTATCGATCCAGGAGAGGAAGTATATGTTGGACAGATCATTGCTGAGCATATTAAGCCGGGAGATCTGAATGTGAATGCGGTAGAAGCAAAGAAACTGACCAACCACCGTGCGAGCGGTAGTGATGACAGTGTTCGTATTACTCCGAAATTGCAGTTTACATTGGAAGAGTGCATGGAATACATTCAACAAGATGAATGTATTGAAGTAACTCCGAAGAGTATTCGTATGCGTAAGACAGTATTGAACGAAGAAGAGCGTAAGAAAGTGAGTAAGATGATGCAGTCTGAAGCGGCAGGATAATACTGTGAAAATATATTCAAAAGCCATCTCTTATAGGGATGGCTTTTTTATTTTGTATCTACAGTGGTATTCGGTTGAGTATTTGCAGAATGTACGTTTATAATTGTATTGTCTGCGAGCAGTTGATTCGTATTACAATTATCCCCATCACAACAAGGCAAGGCATTGGTAGTACAAACCGGACATTGATAATGTCCATGTACATGCACCATATGTACCATATGACCACAAAATAAACATTGCATTTGCATATGGTGAAGTTAGTGACCGAGTTGTATAGTTGATAGTTGTTTTTTCAACAATGCTGTGCAAAAAAAAGCCGCCTAAAAAGGCGGCTCGCTTTGCTTAATAACCTGAATTACTTACCAGAATTTTTTCTTGATTCAGTTTCACTCAGGAAAACATTGATCTTTTCAGTAAAAGTTTCTTCTCCTTGCTGAATTCTGAAAGTAAGTCTGTCTGCATCGTCTTGTGACAATACCAATCTTTTATCAAAACTCTTTGCATTGTAATGTTCTTTGAAGAATAGATCACCCTTTGCGTCCAATACCAACAAAGTAAATTTCTTACCGGTTGGATTATTGAATTTAATGTTGAATGATACTTGTTCTTTTGAAGAACCTGTGTACTTGATCTCAGCTTTAGAAGCTGCGTCAGATCCACTTACTGCATTGTTTGCAGAAGCGTTGAATAATGTTCCTACTGCAAAAACAGTGCTTAGTGCTAATCCCTTTACAATAGATTGAATTGTTTGCTTTTCCATGTTGTTGTTTTTTTACTTTGAATAATAGATAACCTGTCCTTGAATCGTATCAAAGACTTTCGTAGTGCAAGTAAAAATTTCGTAAAAGCAAAAACGTAGAAGCGAAGCAGGTTGGACTTTTTATGTCCAAGGATGTACATCAGATTTCCTGTCGTATATCCTTAATACCTGCAAGGTAGAAAAGGTAACCCTCGCTAAAAAGCGATTTGTGGTAAGCGGTGTTAAGATATCTATAAATGCTATATATTAACGATCGTTAGTTTGAAGAGCGGGTTTATTCAAAGTATCCCATAATACATCTTTCAAAGCAGTTAATCCTGTTTGTGTAACAGATGAAATAAATAAGTGAGGAATATTTTTTGGAAGCTCTTTACTGATCGCTTCTTTGAGTTCATCATCTAGCATGTCACTTTTACTGATGGCAATGATGAAATCTTTTTGAAGCATTTCAGGATTGTATTGTTCTAATTCATTTCTAAGTATCTCAAACTCTTTTTTGTGATCTGCACTATCTGCAGGAATTAAAAAAAGCAAAACTGCATTTCTTTCAATATGTCTTAGGAAACGATGTCCCAATCCTTTTCCTTCTGCAGCTCCTTCAATGATACCGGGAAGATCCGCTATACAAAATGATTTTGAATCACGGTATTCAACCATTCCCAGTTGTGGCGTTAATGTTGTGAAAGCGTAATTCGCAATTTTGGGTTTAGCGGCTGTAATCACAGAAAGTAAAGTTGACTTTCCTGCATTGGGAAATCCTACTAATCCAACATCTGCTAATACTTTTAATTCTAAGTTCTTCCATCCCTCCACACCAGGTTCGCCGGGTTGCGCATGTTCAGGTACTTGGTTGGTAGGTGTTGCGAAATTGCTGTTGCCCAATCCACCACGTCCACCTTTCATCCAAACAATCTGTTGTCCGTCTTCTAATATCTCTGCTTCAACTTTCCCGGTCTCCTCATCTTTTGCAACCGTGCCTAATGGAACTTCAATAATGATGTCTTTACCATCATGACCGGTACAGTTGTTTTTGCTACCTGGTTCACCATTTTCAGCCAATACATTCTTAAAATACCGCAGGTGCAGTAGCGTCCACATTTGGGCATTACCTTTTAAGATGATATGACCACCGCGACCACCATCACCACCATCAGGCCCACCTTTAGCGGTTAATTTATTGCGCATAAAATGTTTAGCCCCGGCACCGCCGTGACCACTGCGACAAAAGATGCGGATATAATCGATGAAGTTTGTTTTCTCTGACACTATTGAAGATTACCTCGTTTAATGGGTACAAAGGTACAAAAATGTCAGCCGTCTTGGTTTTTCCTTTGTTGATGCCAAGTTTTATAGAGTCGGCTAGTTTCTGAATCAGTTTCATCTGACAGGGAAGAGGGTATTTCTGTTAATGGTTCACAGATTTTCCAGTGTTGACGCATTTCATTAGGTAACTGTTGGTACAACTGTGTTCCTTCTGTTTTCCAATGGATCATTTCATCACTAACCTCTCTGATTTTTTTAGCCGGATTTCCTACAATTAAACTTCTTGCTTCAAATATTTCATCTGCTTTTATGAAACTTAAAGCACCCACAATACATTCATCCTCTAATAACACATTGTCCATGATCACGCTATTCATGCCTATCAAACAGTTTCTTCCAATGGTTGCTCCATGAATAATCGCCCCGTGACCGATATGTGCACCCTCTTTGAGATGAACGGTAACTCCGGGAAACATATGAATGGTACAATTCTCTTGTACATTACATCCATCTTCAATAATGATTCTACCCCAATCGCCACGAATAGCAGCACCCGGACCAATATAAACATCCTTACCAATGATGACATTTCCGGTTACAACAGCTTGGGGATGAATAAATGCTGTTTCATGTACTACTGGAATATGCTCTTTAAACTGATAGATCATACTAAAGTTTTACCTGTTCTAAAACAAGTGCCTTTAAAAACAGCTACTTGTTCATTTTTTTGATTCGTGATCGTAATAAAGTATAAACCAGTACTTCTTCCGTTATGAGTTTCTTTTGCTTCCGCTGTGAGTTCATCACTTACTTGTATGGCTTTTGTAAAGTTGATAGAGGTATCTAATGCAACGGATAAGTTATTGCGGTTATTGCAAGCAAATGCGAAAGCACTGTCTGCCAATGAAAAAGCGATCCCTCCATGTACGATACCGAACCCATTGATCATTTCTTCCCTTACGGTCATTTTGATTTTACTATATCCCTCTTGAATATCTAATACTTCAATTCCCAGCCATTGGGAAAACTTATCATGAAGCATCATATGATCAACGACCTGTCTGTATGGATTGCTCATAAAGTAATTTTAGGATCCTTTGAATTGTGGTGCACGTTTCTCTAAAAATGCCTGTACACCTTCCTTGAAATCATGTGTATCAGCAGCTTTTTGCTGATATACATCTTCCAATTGCAACTGTGTCTCTAAATCATTCGTAGCTGATTGATTCAGTGCATGTTTAATATAGGCCAATGCTTTGGTAGGCATTTGAGCAAGGGTTGTTGTAATATTTTTAGTAGCTTCTGTAAATTCTTCGTCAGGAAATACTTTATATAACATCCCTAATCTTTCCGCCTCTTCAGCACTTACTTTATCTCCTAGCATCATTAATGCACTTGCTTTCTGCCAACCGATCAAACGAGGTAAGGTATAAGTGCCTCCGCTATCCGGTATCAAACCGATCTTTGAAAACGCCTGAATAAAGGAAGCGGATTTAGTAGCAATAACAATATCACAAGCCAATGCGATGTTAGCTCCGGCACCGGCTGCTACACCGTTCACAGCAGCTACTACCGGTTTAGGCATATTTCTTAATCGAGTAATGATAGGGTTATAATGTTCACTCAAAATCTTTTGCATGCCCGGTCCATTCGGATCAACTACTTCTGCAAGATCTTGCCCGGCACAAAATCCTTTTCCCGCACCTGTTAGATATACAGCCCTTACTTCATGTAATGAAGCACACTCATCTAATTTTGATTGTAATAAAAAGGCCATTTCTCTATTAAAAGAATTCAGTTTATCGGGTCGATTTAAAGTGATGTAAGCAATATTATTTTCAATAGTAAATTCAATCGAAGCCATAATTCTAATTTAAGGCTAAGCTACACCTATTTCACATTTTTTCTTTAATTTACTATATGCGATTTACTTTGATCATGGCGTTTTTACTGCTTTGTACAGTAATGAGTATACATGGCCAAGATTCTGTTATCAAAGTTTTATCTGATAAAGACTATGTCATCAGTTACAGGGATAAGTTGAATATTTCTACCGGGCTTCAAACCAGTAATCTTGAATTCATTGTTGCATATCCTAAAGACAAACTTCGATTTGAATTAAGTCCAAGGGAAACCTTACAACAATTTCTCCTCTTTCAATATCAATGGATCAATTTTCGGTACTCCTTTACGCCATCCTACCTGAATCCTGATCGATCGGCCATTAAAGGAAATAACACGAGAACAACTTTTGATATCGTAATGGCAGCAGGCGATGCGGATATTAATCTTGTATACCAAAAAGCAAAAGGGTATTACATCAAAAATATGGGTGAACTAGATCCGTCATGGAGACCCGGATTACCACATTGGCAATTGAATTCATTAACGACAAAAATACTGGGAGCAGAATTTACCTACAATATCAATAAGCAATTTTCAGATGTTGGTATGATATCAGGAAAATCGAAACAGTTAAAAAATGCTGTCAGTCTACTTCCGGCTCTTTCTATTTATTACATTCACCTTAATGATCCTACCATCATTGCAAGTCCGGGAACACATTCTGATGACTACAACGTCGACATCAATTTAAAATTTCCGTTTGCAGCTTCTGTTGTATGGAATAAAAACTGGTCGTTGGCAGGAGCTGCGGGTCCTGTAACGGGCATTAATTTTTTCAGTACAGAATCCTATGATGTTCGATTCATTAAAATCAAGAATAAAGAAACAAGATGGTCAACGGGCTTTTATTTGCAAGGAGGAATCTCTCATACCAGAGATCACTGGTATGCTGGTTTAGATGCCAATTTGCAACAATCTGGGTCCGGGGATGAGGCGTCTCGTACCAGGAGACTGTTTTATGGTGTTGAATTGTATATCGGCAAAAGATTTCAGGCACCTCTTTTCTTGAAGAAGATATTTCAATGACACTTGAAATAATCAAAAGGCTCTTTACAATCATTGCATTTATACAAAGCTTTACATGCTGTGCTGCCAAATTGTGATACCAATGTTGTATTCCATGAATTACACTGTGGACATTGGATACCCTCCTCTTCTTGGAATGCTTCAGGAGTGCATACGGCTTGTTTGTATTGGGGAGGGGCAATACCGTAGGCTTTTAATTTATTTTTTCCTTCCTCACTCATCCAATCAGTAGTCCAGGCAGGTGATAATACTTGCTTGATATCCATCTGTTGATACCCTGCCTGTAATAAAGCCATTCTGATATTCATACTGATCACATCCATGGCCGGGCAACCACTGTAGGTGGGTGTAATGGTGATGATGGGTTTAACGATGCCGCTATCAAGTTGCATTATTTCCACTGCTCGAACAATACCAAGATCCAGTATGGTCAAAACAGGCACTTCGGGATCCGTTACTGTTTCCAATAAATGCCAGATCTTTTTTTCTTCGGGTGTGGTATGTTGTACAGCGATCGTCATATTATTTTACCATTCAGCTCCGGGATAGGCTCTTTGTAAGAATTGCATTTCAGCAAGTATGTATCCTATATGTTCTGTATGAATACCGGTTTTGCCACCTTGTTGTGCCCAACTTTTTTCGGGAATACTGATGGTTGCTTCTTCAAATACTTCTTGAACTTTTTGCAGCCATTGCTGGCGAATAGTGGTAAGATCTACACTGATTTGATCTTGCATCAAAGCTGTTTCGTAATGAGCAGGTAAAAACATTTCACCGGTGAAATTCCATACTTCATCTACTGCAGTAAGAAGTCTTTGTTTGCTTTCTTCAGTACCATCACCCAAACGAATCACCCATTCACTGCTCCATCGCAAATGATAAGTCACTTCTTTCAAAGACTTAGCGGCAATAGCTGCAAGCCTTGTATCTGCTGAGTTTTGTAAATGTTGATAGAAATAATATTGATACGTACTGAATAGAAACTGACGTAAAGTAGTTTGTGCCCAATCGCCATTGGGTAATTCTGTGATCAGTAAATTTTTAAATTCATGAACATCACGCAAAAAAGCAAGAGAATCTTCCGTAGCTCCATTACCTGAAAGTTCAGCAGCATATTGGTAAAGATTCCGTGCTTGTCCGATAAAATCAAGTGCAATATTTGAAATGGCAATGTCCTGTTCCAATACAGGTCCATGTCCACACCATTCGCTATTACGATGTCCTATGATCAATGCGTTGTCTGCAAGGTGTAGAGTATAGTCAATCAGAGATGTGTTCATCAGTTGTAAATGAAGCGTTGATTAGATATGGGTCAGTTCATCCGGCAGGTCATAGAAAGTAGGATGACGATAGGCTTTATCATTAGCCGGATCATACAATGCATCGGCATCATCCGGATTACTGGCATGGATGTATTTACTTTCCACTACCCAAATGCTGATCCCTTCATTTCTTCTGGTATACACATCGCGGGCATTTTCAATGGCCATCTGTGCATCTGCAGCATGTAAGCTTCCTACATGTTTATGATCTAATCCTTGCTTACTTCTAATGAATACTTCCCATAAAGGCCACTCTTGTTTAGAAGTACCTGAAGTAGAAATATCTGCAGCACCGTTCTTCCCTTCACCGTAATCGCCGTAGTAGTATTTTTGAATGTATTGTTTCATGGTTTGCTATTTAGCTGTGAGCTTCGAGCCACGAGCTTTTTTAGTTATTAATTATTTACTCACTACTCACTTTTTTGACTTTTCACTTTCACCCTACGCCACTTTCACTTCTTTTCTGGCCGCACGTTTTGTCGCGTATGCAGAAGCGGCATCTCTTACCCACTTGCCTTCTTCCCATGCTTTTTTACGAGCATCGAGTCTTTGTTTGTTACAAGGGCCATTGCCCGCTATCACTTGCCAGAATTCATCCCAGTTGATCGCACCAAAATCATAATGACCTCTTTCTGCATTCCATTTTAAATCAGGATCAGGAATAGTGAGGTTTAATATTTTGATTTGCTCTGCGCAGATATCTACAAATTTTTGGCGCAACTCATCATTGGTAAATCGTTTGATCTTCCATTTCATGCTTTGAATGGTATTTGGACTTTCATCATCTTTCGGACCAAACATCATGATACTAGGCCACCACCAACGATTGATGGCATCTTGTGCCATACGACGCTGCGCTTCATTTCCGCGACTTAGTGTCAATAAAATTTCAAAACCTTGGCGTTGATGAAAACTTTCTTCTTTACAAACACGAACCATGGCTCTTGCATATGGTCCGTAACTGGTTCGGCACAACGGTACCTGGTTCATGATAGCAGCTCCATCAACCAACCAACCGATGGCACCCATATCAGCCCAACTCAATGTTGGATAGTTGAAAATGGAAGAGTATTTGGCTTTACCACTGTGTAATTGCTCATACATTTCATCTCTGCTGATGCCTAGTGTTTCTGCAGCAGAATACAGATACAATCCATGACCTGCTTCATCCTGTACTTTCGCAAGTAGAATGGCTTTTCTTCTGAGGTTTGGAGCACGAGTGATCCAATTGCCTTCCGGTAACATGCCAACGATCTCGCTATGTGCATGCTGACTGATCTGTCGAATCAATGTTTGACGATATTTTTCAGGCATCCAATCCTTGGGTTCAATACGGATCTCTTTGTCGATCTTTTCCTGAAGCAGTTGTTCCAAATTCTTTTCCATACGTTGCTATTTGGGCCGTAAAAATACAAAAAGAATTGAATGATGCTAACAAATGTTAGTGTTTTAAAACTAAACAATTTGAGTTTTTGTTAGTTTTTGTGGATGATTTGAATAAGATGTAACCGATAGTGATGAACAGCCCATTATCTTTCAGGTATGAAAAAAGGGATATTCATAGTGGTGGTGTTGATGTATTGTTGGACAATTGCAGCACAGACACCGGCTTTTAAAAAAGAAATCGATGCTTTTCTAAGTGCAGATAGTTTACAATTTCCTGCAAAAGGGCAAATATTATTTGTGGGTAGTTCTTCATTTACTTATTGGAAAGATATCAAAGACTATTTTCCGGGATACCCAATCATCAATCGAGGATTTGGCGGATCATCATTACCGGATTTGACCAGGAATGCAGATAAGATCATCATTCCATATCAGCCAAAACAAATCATTATATACTGTGGTGAAAATGATATCGCTGATTCATTAGCTGCTACTCCTAAAATAGTAAAGGATAGATTCAAGCAATTATTTCAGATCATACGAACAGCATTAGGTAATGTACCTGTTGCATTTATATCTATCAAACCAAGTCCAAGCAGATGGAAGTTGGAAAAAAGTTTTTTGAAAGCGAATAAGTTGATCAAAAGATATTTGAAAAGGGATAGCAATGCTATTTATGTGAACATTCATGATGCGATGTTGCTTCCTGATGGTTTTGTAAATCCTGAATTATTTATCAAGGATAATCTGCACATGAATGCTAAGGGGTATGAAATTTGGCAGAAGAAGATTGAGCCGATTTTAATCAAATGAAAAAAGCCACAGATTCACAGATTAGTTCTTTAATCTGTGAATCTGTGGCTATAAATTATTTCACATCAAAGTCAACAATGACTTTCTCAGACTTAGGGTGCGATTGACAAGTAAGAATAAATCCTTGTTCAATTTCATCAGGTTCTAATCCATAGTTTACTTCCATATCTACTTCACCTTCTACTAGTTTGGCTCTACAAGTACAGCAAACACCGCCTTTGCAGGCATATGGAAGATCTGCCCCATGTTTCAATGCAGCATCTAATATCGCATCGCCTTTTTGACTAAGCTCGAAATCAAAGCTGATTCCATCGAGTTTGACAGTAATCTTACTCTTGGGTCCTTTGTCCATTTCTTCTTCCTGCAAATGGATCTTTTTATTTTGTTGTCCGGCAGTAGTGAACAATTCAAAATGAATTTTTTGAAGGGCCACACCTTGTTGCTCTAAAACATTTTTAACAGAGAAGATCATTTCCTCAGGGCCGCAAAGAAAAAATTCATCTGTTTGTTTCAGGTCAATGGTTTTATCGCAAAGCACCAAACATTTGTCTGCATCAATTCTTCCGGAGTTTAAAGGCGCATCAGTTGTTTCTCGGGAAAGAATATGGATCAGTCTAAATCGATCCATGTACTTATTCTTCAATGCTTCCAGGGTTTCGCGAAAGATAATAGAGTGTCTGTTCCGATTACCGTACACTAATGTGAAAATGCTTTCTTTCTCTATTTGCAGAGTGGTCTTAATGATTGAAAGTAATGGAGTAATACCGCTACCGGCTGCAAAACCCACATAATTCTTTTTTTGTGTAGGCGCCAGAGGGGTAAAAAATTTACCCATGGGAGGCATTACATCCAACTGATCGCCGGCTTTGAGTAGTTCATTGGCATAAGTAGAAAAAACTCCACGCGGAACTTTTTTTACTGCAACTCTTAATTCACCATCTAATGGACTACTGCAAATAGAATAAGAACGACGCACTTCCTCGCCACCGATCTTGGTTTTCAATGTGATGTATTGACCTTGTATAAACTGAAATGATGCTTTCAGGTTTTCAGGAACTTCAAATGCAATCGAAACGCAATCATTGGTTTCTCTGCTTACTTCACGAACAGTCAATTGCTCAAAATGTATAGACATACCGATCTTCTCTTATTGTGTTAATCCGCCTACAAGAATGGTTACCATATTTTCTTCGAGTTCAGCAGCGCTGATCTTTTGTGTAGAACGATGCCAGCTTTCGATACCACTGATGGCATGTAGCATAATTAATACTGCAGTTGGTGCATCGATCTTTTTTACTTCCTGATTGCGGATACCTGCTTCAATGATGGCAGCAAAACGTTTGCGGTAAATACGACGCTGATTTTGAAAATTGGATAGATAAGGATCTGCAAGATGTTTCCATTCACGATCACTCACATATACTTCTTCATAGTGATGGATCATTTCATTGATATGAAATCGAAGCAACTTTTCAATCTTTTCAATCGCAGTAATCTTTTCGGCCTCCACTTCATCGATCTTTTGCAGGAAACGATTGGCTACACTAAAGCATAATTCATGCAACAGCTCCGTTTTCGATTTAATATGGTTGTATAAGCTGGCTGCTTCAACGCCTACAGCTTCAGCCAGGTCTCGCATACTGGCTGCTTTAAAACCCTTCTCTCTGAAAAGAGTAGCAGCTTTGGTAACGATCACGTCTTTGCGTGAAATGTTTTTGTCAGTCTTGATTCTTGCCATGACACGAAGATAAACAGCTAACGTGTGTTAGCAATAAATATCGCATTAAAATATTATTTTGTTAGTTTTTGAGCTTTATGACGAAACCGTAGGTTCTCTAAGCACAAATTAAGACGCGGTTACTAGCATTTACCCTTCAAATACGCTAGTTTCGCACCCCGATAACAAAAATTAATCTATGTCTTTAGTCGTTGTCGGATCTATGGCTTTTGATGCCATTGAAACTCCGTTTGGAAAAAGTGATAAAATCATTGGTGGTGCGGGTACTTATATTGCTTGGTGTGCTTCCAATTTTACTCCCGTTAAGCAAATCTCAGTTGTTGGTGGAGACTTCCCCCAAGAGGAGTTGGATCTTTTAACTGCTCGTGGCGTGGATTTGTCAGGAGTGCAGATCAAAAAAGACGAAAAGACTTTCTTCTGGAGTGGTAGATATCATATGGATATGAATTCCCGTGATACTTTGGACACTCAGCTGAATGTATTAGAAAATTTTCAACCTGTAGTACCTGAGAGTTTTCAAGATTGCGAGTTTTTGATGTTGGGTAATCTGGTTCCTGCTGTACAGCGCAGTGTGATAGAACAATTAAAGACCCGTCCGAAGTTGATCGTAATGGATACCATGAATTTTTGGATGGAGATCATGATGGATGAGTTGAAAAAAACACTCGCCATGGTAGATCTACTCATGGTCAACGATAGTGAAGCGCGTCAGTTAAGCGGTGAATATTCATTGGTAAAAGCTGCTGCAGCCATCATGAAGATGGGACCAAAATACCTCATCATTAAGAAAGGAGAGCATGGTGCTTTGTTATTCCATGGTTCTAAAGTTTTCTTCGCCCCTGCATTACCATTAGAAGAAGTATTTGATCCAACAGGTGCAGGAGATACTTTCGCAGGTGGCTTCATTGGTCATATCGCACGTACTAAAGATATTTCATTTGAAAACATGAAGACGGCAATCATCGTTGGAAGTGCAATGGCATCTTACTGCGTAGAGAAATTCGGAACCCAACGATTAAGAGAGATCAGCAAAGAAGATATCAGTAACAGAATCGATGAGTTTGTTCAATTGGTGAATTTTGACATTGATTTGGTAGGGTAAGGATTTGTTCATGGTCCATAGACCATAGTCCATGGGTGAAAAATTAATAAAATGTACAATGGTCTATGGGCCATGGACTACCCCAAAATTCTTTTGGCTCAAAAAACAAACACAACTATTTTCGCATAGTAATGATGATCATGAAACATACAAAACGTACCAAGAAACCTCTCTGATGGGAAGGCGCCTGAACGTTTGTGTATGATAACGAATATACTCAGAGGCCTTCCTTAAACGGAAGGCCTTTTTGCTGTCAATCATTTAACAACAACCCATAAACAAAACAAACAAAAACCATGAAAGTAGCAGTTGTAGGTGCCACAGGGCTTGTAGGTACTAAAATGTTGGAAGTGCTGGCTGAGCGTAACTTCCCGGTGACAGAACTTATTCCCGTAGCTTCTGAAAGATCAGTAGGTAAAGAAGTGATCTTTAAAGGAAAGCCTTATAAGGTGGTAAGTATGAATGACGGTATTGCTGCAAAACCTGCTATTGCTATTTTCTCTGCGGGAGGTAGTACTTCGTTAGAATGGGCACCAAAATTTGCAGAAGCCGGTATTCGTGTAATCGATAACTCTTCTGCCTGGAGAATGGACCCTTCCAAAAAATTGGTTGTTCCGGAAGTGAATGCGGATGTACTTACCAAAGAGGATTTCATCATTGCGAATCCTAATTGCTCTACTATCCAGATGGTGGTGGCATTACAACCTTTGCATCTTCGCTACAAAATCAAACGTGTGGTGGTTAGTACTTATCAGAGTGTGACCGGTACCGGAAAAAAAGCAGTGGATCAACTGTTCAATGAAAGAAAAGGAGTGGAGGGGGAAATGGCTTATAAATATCAAATTGATCTGAATGTGATCCCTCAAATTGATGTGTTTACGGATAATGGATACACCAAAGAAGAAATGAAAATGGTGAATGAGACCAAAAAGATCATGAAAGATGATACCATTCGAGTAACTGCTACTACTGTTCGTATTCCTGTTATTGGCGGACACAGTGAGAGCGTAAATGTTGAATTTGAAAATGACTTCGCATTGGAAGAAGTTCGATCAATATTAGAAAAAGCACCCGGTGTGATTGTTCAGGATGATCTTGCAAACCAACAATATCCGATGCCATTATGGGCGCATGAAAAAGATGAAGTATTTGTTGGACGATTAAGAAGAGATGAAACACAACCCAATACACTGAATATGTGGATCGTTAGTGATAACCTACGTAAAGGGGCAGCTACGAATGCAGTTCAAATTGCTGAATACCTGATGGAGAAAGGGTTGGTGTAGCTTTTTTACCGCAGATGCATTCATTCACTTAAAACGAATGCATCTGCTGTTTTATTCTTCCAAAGCTTTATTTAAAAATTCGATCATGGGTTGAAGAGTTTCAAATGCGCCCACTATTTCTTTTACTAAATGCTCTGAAGTAAGCAACTGATCAGTAACAGGAGCAGTTGCAACCCAACTCTTTAACTTGATGTATTCAATAGCAGGATTATCCTTTTCATATCCTTTGGGTTCTCTGGTTAATACCATTCCCTCTTCTCTCTGTAATTCTTTATAAACAGTCTTGAACTTCTTTTGCTTGATGATCTTACTGAACTCATCCCAGTTATAATCAATCTCCTGTCTTACTTTCTTGATCACATCAGGTTCGGGCATATAAAGTCCGCCACCCATAAAACTATTTCCGCCGGGTTCAAGATGAAAATAATAACCTGAGAATAAAGACTTTTTTCCTCCTCTGCTTAAATACATACCCATATTTGTTTTGTAAGGGTCCTTATTCTTACTAAAGCGAACATCTCTGTTGATGCGAAATGTACAATCCTTTGCTAGCAGCGATGCAACAAATGGATCTTTTTTCCCCAGCCCATGGATCACTGCATTTGTCAATGCTGCAAAATCAGCTTTTGCTGCTTCATACTTTTTTCGATTCGTATCAAACCATTCTTTGGTGTTATTCTTTTTTAGTTCTTTTAAAAAACCAAGGGTGCTCTTCTGTAACATACATGATTTATTGTGTGGAAACCAACTGCAGAAATTCAGCTTCACTGATAATTTTAATGCTATTGATTTTTTTCGCTTTTTCCAATTTGCTTCCGGCATCTTCTCCAACAACCAGATAGTTCAGTTTGTTGCTTACACCGCTGAGAATTTGTCCGCCATGTGCTTCTGCCATAGCTTCAGCTTCACTTCTTTTTAGTTGTGTCAATGTTCCGGTAAAAAGGAATGTTTGTCCTTGTAAACTACCGGTTCCACCTGCTTCTTTTTTTGTGTTCTTTAGTTGTAAGCCCAATGATTCCAGCTGCTGTAACATATGAATGTTCTGCTCATTGCTAAAGAATTGGTAAATGCTTTTCGCTACTTTGGTACCCACATCTTCCAGTTGTTGTAATGCTTCTTCAGTTTTTGTTTGATAATCCAACAAATGTTCTACTGCATTAGCGAGTGTTTTAGCAGTTGTTTCTCCCACAAAGCGAATACCAAGCCCGTAAATCAATCGATACAATGGCTGCTGTTTGGATGCTTCAATGGCGGAGCGGAGATTATCGAGACTTTTCTTGCCAAATCCTTCCAATTGACCAATTTTCTCAAAGTCAAGTGTGTAGATGCCGGGAATATCTTTCAATAAGCCTAGTTCATAAAACTTCCGCACATTGGCTTCTCCAAAACTTTTGATATCCATTGCGTCTTTACTTACAAAGTGAATGATGCGTTCAACTACTTGTGCTTCACATTCAATATTGATGCATCTCCATACAGCTTCTGTTTCTTCTTTGAACAATACAGAATCACAAATCGGACATTTCTTTGGGAAAAGAATATGTTCTTCCGAACCTGTTCTTAACTCAGGCATGGATTTAACGATCTGTGGAATAACATCGCCTGCTCTCTCAATTAAAACAGTATCGCCGATTTTGAGATCTTTCTCTTTGATATATTCTTCATTGTGAACAGAGATACTACTTACAGTTACTCCGCCCAAGTATACAGGATCTAATTTTGCCACAGGAGTTACAGCACCTGTTCTTCCTACTTGAAACTCAATGCCTTTTAGTTTTGTGGTGGCTTGTCGAGCTTTGAATTTAAAAGCAATGGCCCATCTGGGGTGATGAGAGGTCATGCCCATTTTATCTTGTAAATGCAAGTCGTTTACTTTTACCACCATACCGTCGATCTCATAAGGAAGATCATCGCGACCTGCTTCAAAAGCTGTGCAATAATCGATTACACCCTGAATACCTTTCACTACTTTCTTTTCTTTCTCAGGAGAACGAAACCCTAGTTGCCATAGTAGAGAAAGATTGCCGCCATGCGTATCTAGTAGATCTGAAACTGAAGATGCTTGGTCGTTTTCTTTCGTATAAAAACTAATATGATATAAAAAAGCATCAAGACCTCTTTCCGCTACATCTTTCGGATCTTTCATGCGTAAACTTCCTGATGCTGCATTTCTTGGATTAGCTAGTGGAGGTAAATTTCTACTGGCTTGTAATTGATTGTATTGATCAAAAGAAGCTTTACTCATGATGACTTCTCCTCTGATCTCTACTTGTTGAATTCCGTAGGATGAAAATGCTGCCGAGAGCGGAATGGATCTGATCTGTTTGATGTTATTGGTGATCTCTTCACCCTCTACGCCATCTCCACGAGTAGCGGCTCTTACCAATTGGTCATTTTCATAGATCAAAGAAATGCTGGCTCCATCAAACTTGGGTTCAATACAATATTCGATTTCCTCTAATCCGGTCAGTTCTCGTGCTTTACGATCAAAATCAGTCAAATCTTCAGCATTATAGCTATTATCCAAGCTTAACATAGGTACCAAATGACTCACAGTGGTAAACTGACTATTTAAACTGCTGCCAACTCTTTGTGTAGGAGAATCCGGGGTTATAAATGCCGGATTCTTTTCTTCCGAACGTTGAAGTAGTTTGTACAATTGGTCATATTCATAATCAGAGATCAAAGGCTCATTCAAAACATAGTATCTGAATTCATGAAACTGTAAGATTTTTCTGATCTGTTGGCATTCTTCTGCTGAATCAAGAAAACTATTCTGATTTATTTTTGATAACCAAATACTGGTTGCTGACTGCAATTGCTGAGTAAAGCCGGCTGAATACATAATAATTATTTACGCGATAAAGTTAGCGGGTAATTGGTTTTAGGAAAACATACAGTTAGCAAGATACAGGCTAAGGGGAATCTTTGTATCTTGCCGAACCCTGAGACTGAAAGATTGCTTAAAACGGATACCCCCGATGAAGAAACATTCCGGAAAAAATGCCCATGAGCCTCACCAGGTAAAAGATGCTGTAAAATTGGTACAATCTTATCCTTCTGCAGCTATTACAGTTGATTGTGTCATTTTTGGTTTCGAAGAAAATAAGCTGAAAGTATTGTTGATCAAAAGCGATCTGGAAGTATATAAGGATCACTATTCCTTATTGGGAGATATTGTACAAGAAAATGAAGATTTGGATGCGGCAGCCTACCGAATACTGAAGCAACGAACAGGAATGAATGATGTTTTTCTGGAGCAGGTCAAAGTTTTCGGTAATCCGGATAGGCACCCGGGAGGGAGAGTCATTACAATAGCTTATTGTTCATTGTTGAATATCAATCATCATGAATTAAAGATCCATGACAATGATCTAGATTGGTATAGTGTAAACAGTATCAAAGCAATGGCATTTGATCACATGGATATTGTGGATGTTTGTCATAAATGGTTACAAAAAAGGATTCAGGAACATCCTCTCGGTTTCAATCTTTTACCGGAAAAATTTTCTCTACGCGAATTACAGAATTTGTATGAAGCTATTTTAGGAGTGAGCTTGGATAGAAGAAATTTCAGAAAAAAGTTCGCTTCTATGGACTTACTTATCGATATCAATGAAATGGAACAAGATGTCCCACATCGTCCAGGTAAGCTTTACAAATTCAATTTTGAGAAGTATGCAAAGAGTAAACGCAAGTGGGTAGGTATTGATTTTTAGTGACTTATCTTTTCCATTTCAATTCTTTTTAAATTATATGAACAATTTCATCATTCTGTAGTTATAATTCTACACATAATATACAGTAAGACTACAGTATATTATGTGGTTTTAACTAACTATTCTCTGATTGACCCAGTTTAATTTTGTGTTATCTAATTCAAGGTCCATTGTATTAGATAACTCATTTTAAATCCAATAATCTGCTACTGTGTGCCATTTAGTGAACAACAGTAAAATTGGATGATCATGAGAAAATTGCCACATAAATTTTTATTCTTTTCTTGTTTATTTGTTATTCCGTTTTTTTATTGCAAAAAACAGATTGACTACGTAAGTGCGGTTGCTCATGAGCATTTACCTCAATTATCTCTTCGAGCATCTTCCTCTAAAGTATTATTATATCAGGCGAATGCAAAAATGACTGCAGTGCGTTTCGATTGGGGATATTTAACGCCAACGCCTAACGACGCCATCTACTATTTACTTGAACTCTCTTTAAAAGAGGATCAATTTGCCAGTCCTGTTGAAATTGCTTTAGGTAGTAGTCTTGCTGCAAGTTTTACAGTGGAAGAATTTAACGAGATCATGCATAAGATCATCGAACCGGGAGATGCCGGTGATGTAATTGCAAGGATCAAATACATGCGCCAGATTGTTTATAATAATCCCAAAGGACTAAATGGTGAGGAAGTGTATTATTCTGATCCTGTTTTACTTCAGGTAACTACGTATCGGAACATCATTCAATATAATTCCCCGGATTTTATTTCCCTCCCAGGTAATTATCAATCTTGGAATCCATTATTGGCCCCGCGACTTGTTTCTAAGCCGGGTGAGAAAGAATATGAAGGGTATGTATTTTTCCCGATTGAATATCCTCAACTTTTATTCATCCGTGGAAATCAATGGAGTGATTTTACTTTTGGTCATATTGGTGGTAACAAATTTGGTTTTAATGGAACACCTTTATCTATTTTCGGCGGAAAAGGTTTTTATGTGATTCGAGCCAGTATGAATACAAATACATGGTCTTACACAAAAATCAAAAGTTGGGGAATATTTGGTAGTGCGCTTGGTGCACAACTGCCCCAAGATCTTCAAATGACACCAGATCCCAATAATGAATGTATCTGGCGTGTCAATGTGAATTTGATTGAAGGTGAATTTAAGTTCAGGGCCAATAATCAGGATCAGATCCTTTTCGGTAATCAATGGCCTGCAACCGATCATATACCCGATTATAATGCCGATGGGATCCGAATTGCCAAATCAGGAAATTATACCATCGAACTTGATCTTTCTATCCCCGGAAACTATTTATACCATGTTCATTTGAACAGACAATAACCATTCTGATCTGTTCTGTATCACTGATCTCTGTTCGGGTTTGAATCATTTCAACTACTTTTACCTGATAACAGAACAGCTATGTTATATTCAATGACCGGTTATGGAAGAGCAGAACAAACACTGTCGGATAAAACTTATCTGGTAGAAGTTCGTTCTCTTAATGGCAAACAATTTGATCTTCGTTTAACCATTCCCTCTTTATTGAAACCTTTTGAGTTTGAGATCAGAAATATCTTAAATGAGGGATTGCAGCGTGGTAGCGTAGAGTGTAGCATCACGATCAAACAAAACGGAGCCAGTAAGCCGGTAAGTATCAATAAAGAGTTGGCTAAAGCCTACTATCAGCCTGTAGCAGAACTTGCAGATGAGTTACAGTTGCAAAAAGGGGATATCCTAAGCACGATTCTGAAATTACCTGATGTTATTACTCCATCTACTGAAATGATTACTGATGACGAATGGAAATCATTTGAGAAAGTATTGAAAGAAGCAATCGCACAATTGAACGAGCACAGAAAAGATGAGGGAAAATCTCTTGAGGCAGATCTCAATCTTCGATTGGCTAATATTGAAGCACATCAGGCTACGATTACTACACTAGAACCTTTACGTAGAGGAAAGATCAAGGAAGGAATTGTGAAAGTGTTGGAAGAAAATGTAGGAAAAGAAAACTACGATCCGAATAGAATGGAACAAGAACTGATCTATTATATTGAAAAGATCGATATCAGTGAGGAGCAAGTACGTCTAAAAAATCATTGCGATTATTTTCGATCCATTTTGGCAGAAAAAGAAAGCAGTAAGGGTAAAAAATTATCTTTTATCCTGCAGGAATTCGGCAGGGAGATCAATACCATGGGTTCTAAAGCATATGATTCACAGATACAACAGTGTGTGATCCTCATGAAAGATGAGTTGGAAAAAGCCAAAGAGCAGATCCTGAATGTTTTATGATATCCTTTTATTAGCCAAAACCTTGTAGTCATTAATTTAGCGTTGTGAAAACAGTCATTTACATCATTGGTATTTGTACACTTCTCCTTTCTGCTTGTGGTAAAGTGAATTTTTTTGAACACACTGAAAGATTCCCACAGCAGGAATGGCCTACCACAGTTGAACCCGTGGCCTCATTTGATATACAGGATACCACTTCTCTCTATAATATTTACGTGGTATTACGACATACCGATGCTTACAGATACAATAACATTTGGATCAATGTTATCACTCAATCACCCAATGACTCTCCAAAAACGCAATTACTGAATATTGCGCTGGCTGATAATACCAAAGGCTGGTTAGGGAGTGGAATGGATGATATCTTTGACCGCCGTGCTCGTATCACCCGCGAACCTATTGCCCTAAAAAAAGGTGTTTACACATTCAAGCTTAAACAGGCCATGCGTGAAGATCCATTGGCGTATGTATTGAGTGCCGGTATCCGGGTAGAAAAAATCAAGCCATGAGTCTTAGCAAGACCAAAGGATTAACAGTAGTGATCATAGTTTACTGGGTATTACTCAGTTACATGGTTGCGGCTTTGATCTGGTGGTTCATTGCACTTGAGCGACAAAACACCAGTATTACACAAATACGTTTATCAGAGCTTATCAAAGACGATCCTACCTACATTGAAAAAGTAACGGCCATAGAAGACGCTAAAAAAAGAAAAACGGCTCAATATATTGGAGAAGGGGTCACTTTTCTGGCTTTAATACTGGTAGGAGCTGTTTTCGTTTTTAGAGCTACAAGAAGACAATTGCGACTATCCCAGCAACAGCAAAATTTCATGATGGCGGTAACACATGAATTGAAAACACCTATTGCCATTACACGACTGAATCTGGAAACACTGCAAAAAAGAAAATTGGAAGAAGAGAAACAACAAAAGTTGATCAGCAACACTTTGCAGGAAGCCAATCGCTTGAATATTCTTTGTAACAATATTTTATTAGCTGCGCAATTAGATGCAGGAGCTTATGCATCTAATAAAGAGGAGATCAACTTTACAGATCTGGTTGAAGGTTGTATCGATGATTTTAAGACACGATTCCCTCAAAAAGAAGTGAAGGAATCTATTGCTGAGAGCTTATACATTCAGGGAGAAACCTTACTATTACAAATGTTGGTGAATAATCTGCTTGAAAACGCATTGAAGTACTCTCCCAAAGAATCACCCATTGAAATTACCTTGCATGCTGAAAAAAATGAATTGCTACTCAGTGTGTCCGATCAAGGAGTGGGCATTCCCGATGAAGAAAAAAAGAAAATCTTTGATAAATTTTATCGTGTAGGCAATGAAAATACACGTACCACCAAGGGAACAGGACTAGGTCTTTATTTGTGTAGCCGAATCGTTAAAAGTCATAATGGCTACATTTCTGTGACAGATAATCAGCCGCAGGGAAGTAATTTTGTGGTAACCTTACAACAGGCATAATGGCATCAAAATCAAACATATTACTGGTAGAAGACGAAGAAAACCTTCATGAAACCCTAAAGTTGAATTTAGAGATGGAAGGGTATGAAGTGAGTTCGGCTTTCACAGGAACAGAAGCATTGAAGAAAGTAGCCAATGAGTACTTTGATCTGATCATCATGGATATCATGATACCGGAAGTAGATGGTATAGCTGTAACTGAAAGTATCCGTGTTAATAATAATGAGGTCCCGATCCTGATACTCAGTGCAAAAAATGCGAGTAGTGATCGAGTATTGGGATTGAAAAAAGGTGCTGATGACTATTTGACCAAACCGTTCAACTTGGAAGAATTATTGTTAAGAGTAGAGAAACTGATCAACAAGAATAAAAAACTACAAGAAAAGGAAACGGTTGGTGATACGTATGAATTTGGCAACAACAAAGTGGATTTTAAAGCACAGGATGCCATTACCTGGAATGGGCAACATATTGAGTTGAGTAAGAAAGAGGCAATGTTGTTAAAGTTGTTGATTGAGAATAAAGGAGATGTAGTGACCAGAGAAAAAATTCTGCAAGTAGTTTGGGGTTATAATGTATATCCAACAACCCGTACTATTGACAATTTCATACTTAGCTTCCGTAAATATTTCGAGCAAGACAGCCGACAGCCCCGGTATTTCCATTCTGTAAGAGGGGTGGGGTATAAATACGTGGACTAGTTGATCTCTTTGAGCTATGAGCTGCGAACCTCGAGCCACGAGTTTTATAGAAGCTTTCTAGTTCAAGTTGTTGCCGATAAATGTGTATTGGCTCATAGCTCATAGCCGATAACAGAAGTATATATTCTAAACACTCTTTGGCTAATCTTTTGCTCTTTCTGCACAATTTTTAGTGTGACTGAACGTTATGTCTGTGAAAAAAAATCGCATGTCGCTAGATACGATCATAGACTTTCTGGAGCCGGTTAATATTGCACAAATATCCAATGACGAGGGGTTCAAGGATACTCAATTGGGTAAACATATTGCTGTATTTGATGAAAGCTTCCCTGATATTGAACACGCAGATCTTGTGATCGTTGGATGTGGTGAAATGCGTGGTGCAGGGATACAATTCACAAATACTGATAGTCCGAATACTATCAGAAGCGAGTTTTATCGCCTATACCACTGGCATACTGAAGTGAGTGTTGCAGATCTGGGTAATGTAAAATGTGGGGCAACACTGCAAGACAGTTATGCAGCACTACGAGTAGTTATACAGGAATTGCTCTCATTGGGTAAAAAGGTACTCATACTGGGAGGGTCGCATGATATCACTACCGCTCAATATCAGGCACATACGGCAGACGGAAAGATCATTGATGCAGCCTGTGTAGATGCACGTATTGATATGGATATGGAAAGCATGACACCTGCGGATAATTTTCTCGTAGAATTATTCACCGGTATGCCCAACTACTTGCGACATTATAACCATATCGGTTTTCAAAGCTATTTTATGCACCCGCAAATGCTGGAAACCATTGATAAGCTTCGCTTTGATTGTTATCGGGTCGGTAAAGTCAAAGAAGATATTTCTGAGATGGAACCTGCTATTAGGAACAGCGATCTTTTTAGTTTTGATATTGCCGCTATTCAACATGCACATGCTCCTGCGAATCATATTACACCCAATGGATTTAATGGTGAAGAAGCTTGCACGCTCATGCAATATGCAGGGATGAGTCATACATGCCGAACCATTGGTATTTATGGATATATTCCATCACAAGATGTTCATCAAATGACTGCCAAACAAATCTCTCATTTGATCTGGTATGCCATGGATGGTATTCAAAGAGGGAAGCAGGAAGCTTCCATGGAAGATAGAAACTCCTTTAATGAATTCACACTTGCTTTTGCAGAGGTAGAAACCGTCTTTCTTCAAAGCAAAAGAACCGGACGTTGGTGGATGCAACTACATGATGGTAAATATGTAGCTTGTAGCTATAGAGACTATCTCACTGCATCTAATAATGATATTCCTGAAAGATGGATGCGTGCTGCTGAAAGAATCTAGGGGCTTTGACGAAGAGTCAGTACATTAGTCAGTATAAAATCACTTTTGTATGATGCCATTCAGGGTGCGCTTTTTGCTACTTTCCATAATTTTTCTTTCCGCTTGCTCGGTTCAAAGAACCATTCAAAAACAAGCTGATCATGCTATTTTCAAAGAAGCAGATCTTCAATCAGCTCATATTGGTATCAGCATTTTTGATCCCGAAAAAAATCAATACCTCTATAATTATCAGGCAGATAAGCTTTTCCTACCGGCAAGTAATACCAAGCTGTTCACTTGTTATGCAGCTATGAAATATTTGGGAGACAGTATCAAAGGGTTACGTTATTATACTGATGCACCTTCCGGTGTTACATGGGTACGACCTACAGGTGATCCTACATTGCTACATCCTGATTTTGCAAAACAGTCTGTAATGGATTTTTTTCGATCTGATACCAGCCGTGTTTATGCACGGGTTGATCTTCCCTTTCAAACCACACAATGGGGTAGCGGTTGGTCTTGGAATGACTATCAGCAAAATTATATGGCTGAACGAAGTACATTTCCTGTTTATGGGAATTTGATTTGGATTCGTTATAAGGATAGTAGCATGCAATGGCAGCCCTCAATTATACAAGCAGAAGATGGAGGTAAAGGTGATCGTATAGAAGCGTTGAATCGCCGCTCAAATATGTACAGCTTTCGACGAGCACAGCATGTTAATACATTGTTATACAGCGCTAGTACATCTCCATTTAGACAACAGCAAATTCCTTTTGTAACCAACGATACTTTTTCAGCCAAAGTGTTGCAATCAGAAATTAAAGGTTTAAAATGGACGAATAGTTATGCATCTCAATTCAAATCCATACCCGCTCCATCAAAGGAAGCGATACGTGTTCTGTATTCACAACCCACAGACTCTGTACTTCGACCTATGATGCATCAAAGCGATAATTTTTTTGCAGAACAGATGCTTCTGATGGTAAGTGATGAGATACTGGGAGTGATGTATGATAGAAAAGTGATCGATACATTATTGAAGATGAATTTCTCGGACCTCTCACAAAAACCCAACTGGGTGGATGGTAGCGGGCTCAGTCGGTATAACTTATTTACACCCATGCATTTTGTAAACCTTTTACAAAAAATGAGTGAAGAGTTTTCATGGGATAGAATAACAACCATCCTACCTACCGGAGGAACAGGCACTTTGAATAATTTTTATAAGCCTCTTCAGTATAAAATTTTCGCGAAAACAGGAACATTAAGTGGACAAGTAGCATTAAGCGGCTATCTGATCACGAAGAAAAATCGGAAATTGATTTTTTCTGTCTTGGTAAACAATCATCAAACATCCGCTGTAACGGTGAGAAGGGCTGTAGAAGCATTCTTGATGAACCTGCATGCTATTTATTGATATGTAATGTTTTCATTGCTAAGCCGACATACTGTGAAAATCCTGTATTTTCATATATGTCATTTTCCAACTTACCCATAACGGAAGAATCATTGCCACAGGTACAGTCTGTGCCTTTTAAAAACATTCATCCTGATTACTTGAAAGTTTTGCGTATCACTTGGCTGATTACGTTTGGAATCATCTTGGCAGGTCTTACAGCACTTTTTGTGTTTGTGGCCAAACTGCAAACGGTATTATTGATTTCATTAGGTGTGGGTTTTTACCTGATCATAACTGTTATTACTATTGTATCGGGTACTCGATCTTTTAAAAGAAAGGAATATGCAGTTCGGGAAAGAGATATTCTGTATAGTACCGGTTGGCTTTTTCGACACACACATATGGTTCCCTTTAATCGTATGCAACACTGTGTGGTGAATTCCGGTCCCATAGAAAGAAAATTCGGATTGGCATCTGTTAGCTTATATACAGCTGCATCTGAAGGGAAATATATTACTATCCATGGTTTACCGCAACAAGAAGCAGAAAAACTCAAGGATCTGATCATGCAACAAATCCAACCGCTGCAGCCTCATGAAAACATTTGATCAGCCACAAAGGCAATCGCCATTCGCAGTGATCATGATGTTCTTTCACATTTTTCGTGTGGTGGTTGGACAAGTATGGCCTATTGCGATCGGTTTATTTTTTGGTAAGAAGGAAAATATCGGAATGAAGTTCCTGGTCATCGGAGGAGGTCTTGTACTTTTTATTTTGATCAAAACCCTATTGGATTATTGGTACATGAAATTTAGTATCCATCAGGGGCAATTATTGGTACGAAAAGGATTTTTTACCAAAAAGAATGTTACGATCCCGTTAGAACGAATACAAGCAGTGCATCTAGAGCAAAGCGTATTGCATTCTCTGACAAAGACCTATAAAGTTTTGATAGATACAGCCGGAACTGATGAAGAAGAATTAAAGATCTATGCTATTGCTGCAGAAGATGCTACTGCTTTACGACATTATCTCTTAAGTGCCATACATCGTTCTGTAAATACGGAATCAGATTATCAGGCAGCACCGGTAACTCATTATCAACTGGTCAGTAAGTTGAATATTGGTGGATTGCTGAAATTAAGTTTATCAGCCAACCATCTGGAAACCATGGGTATCATTGCTGCTTTTGTGATTGGTAAATATGAAGATATTAAACCCCTTATCAACAAAATTCCATTATTAAAACAATTGGAATCTTATAGTGATACTGTACAGTTTACTTGGACTGTTATTGCAAGTCTGGCAATCATAAGTTTAATCATTACGATGCTCATCTCTATCGTCAGAACCTTCCTTCGCTTTTATGATTATACAGTTCGTAAAGATGGAAAAGGATTTCATATCAGATGGGGCTTGTTGCAGATCAAACAAAAAATGATTCCTTTCAACAAAATTCAAATGGTCAGTTGGAGAAGTAATTTTATTAGAAGACTGATCGGTTTGGGTTTGTTAAGTTTGAAAGTGGCCGGACAAAAAGAGGAAAAAGTAAAGTTGAGATTGGAACTACCAATCACTTCTCCTGAACAAGTCACTGCAATTATTCAAACGTATCAATCTACTTTACCTTCAAAATTATCTGACCAAGGTTATCGAATTGATTTCTCTTATGTTGTTCAAAGAACATTGTTTGTAGTATTACCTTTTGTATTGATCGTGACAGCGGGATTGTATTTTGTTTGGGAATGGAATGCATTATGGGTCTTGTTATGGTGGCCTTTGAGTTTTATAAAGAATTGGTGGTATTGGAATAACTTTCGCTTCTGGGTTGCTGATACCGGCATACAACGTTATGCAAGCACTTTTGGAAAAAATGAAATCTTGCTCAACTGGAATAATATTCAATATGTTCAACTCAGGCAATCACTTTTCCAGAAAAGAAAAGGGTTAGCTACTTTATACTTGCATACAGCAGGAGGTAGGTTTGAACTGCCTTTTATCCAACATGCACAAGGGTTGCAGATCAGTAATTATGCCTTGTATAAAACAGAGTCCACGCAGCAAAATTGGATGTGATCACTTTCCAAACATGCGATCTAAATAATCTTCCTTGAATTCAAGATAAGTAGGAGAGCCTGTCGGAGTTACATTCGGACTAGTGCAAGCAAATAATTCTTCTACCAATACCAGCATTTCTTTTTGTGAGAGTGATTGTCCGGCTTTAATGGCTTGTTGACGAGCCATGCAACGAAGCAGTTTTTCACGTTTGCTGAATTTGATATCTGAACTAAAGTGTTTGAATTGTTCGATCAGTAATTCAATGGCATGTTTTTCATTACCCGGAAGAATATCTGCCGGAATACCCTGAATCACAAAACTGTTATTGCCAAAAGGCTCAACCTGATAACCAATGCTGGTAAGATCGGGTAGCAAGTCTTGTAAGAGTGCAGCATCTGCAGCTGCTAACTCTAATGTAGCCGGAAAAAGACTTTTCTGTGTAGCCATTTGTTGATCATGTGCAGCTACACTGTATTTATCATACAAAATTCTCTCGTGAGCTAATTGTTGATGTACCAGAATAAATCCACTATTGGTAGAAGCAATGATATAGGTCTGATGTAACTGAAGTAAAGGTGTATCAGGTAAAACCTGTATCGTTGCTACTTTTGAAGTGATGCCTTGTAATAATGAACCCGAATAACTACCGGATGTTTTAGACTCAGGCTCCGTAGCCGGATTCTCGAAAAAACTTTTCCAATGTTTCAGTTCACCTGATTTATTCTCACGTTCTATAAAATGAGCCTGATTTTTTTGGGTGAAAGTCTGGTATAAATTGGAAGATGCAACCGCTTGCTTTTTATCGTCTGTAAAGGGCTTGTTGACAGCGTCTAATCCTTGTATATCAGGGTTGAGTGTAAAATCAAGTGAAGGGGCAATACTGAACTGAGCGAGTGCATGTTTTACCGCGGCTTGCACAAAAGCATAAATGATCTTTTCATCTTCAAACTTGATCTCCTGTTTGGTAGGATGAACATTGATATCTACTTGTGAAGGGTCCAAGTCAATAAAAAGAACATAACCCGGAAAACTATCTTTCGGGATCATTTCATCAAATGCTGTATTGACAGCATGATTGAGATATGCGCTTTTAATGAAACGGTTATTGACAAAGAAATATTGATCACCTCTTGTCTTGCGTGCTGTTTCAGGTTTGCCCACAAAACCGTAAATATTCATGTAATCAGTCTTCTCCCCAACGCTTACAAGTTTCGCATTATAGGTGTTGCCTAATATCTGTACGATCCTCTGTTTAAGAGTGCCCGGTTCTAAATGAAATACTTCTTGTCCATTACTTGTCAATGAAAAAAAGATCTCCGGAAAAGCCATCGCAACACGAATGAACTCATCCATGATATGACGAAGTTCAGCGGCATTGCTCTTGAGGAAGTTTCTTCTTGCAGGAACATTGAAGAACAGGTTTTTCATGCTGATGCTGGTACCTACCAGACAAGAGCATACTTCTTGTTTGATGACTTTACTATTTTCAATTTCAATATAAGTTCCCAGTTCATCTTCTGCGCGACGTGTTTTCATTTCCACCTGAGCTACTGCGGCTACCGAAGCTAAAGCTTCGCCACGAAAGCCCATGGTTTTGATCCGAAACAAATCTTCAATTCGACGGATCTTACTGGTAGCATGACGCTCAAATGCCATTCGCGCATCGGTATCACTCATGCCCTTACCATTATCGATCACCTGTACCAATGCTTTTCCGGCATCGGCAACCAGAAGCTTGATATCGGTAGCGCCGGCATCCACCGCATTTTCAAGTAATTCTTTTACAGCACTGGCCGGACGTTGAATCACTTCACCGGCGGCTATCTGGTTGGCAATGTTATCGGGTAATAGTTGAATGATATCGTTCACAAAAATCTCCTTGAATTCAGCCTGCAAAAATACGGCAAATGCCGGTGGCTTCGAACTTTTGAAAACTTTTAAAACTTTCCAAACGTTTTGCAGGTACTTTTGCGCTGTAAAAATCAAGATTATGACTTTAAGTGCGGATATCAAAAAACTGGAGCGTCGTTTTATACCCAAAGACTTTGTGGTGACCACCTGGGAGTCGCTGGAACCCTTTTTTAAGGATCTGGCTGAGCGTCAGATTGATAGCAAAGCTGCATTGGAACAGTGGATGCATGATATGAGTGAAGTAGAAGCGGTGGTGAGTGAAGATGCTTGCTGGCGTCAGATCAAAATGACCTGTGACACAACCGATCCTAAACTGGAAGAAGCATTCACTTATTTCTGCATGGAAATTCAACCCAAATTGCAACCCTATGCAGATCAACTGAACAGGAAACTGATCGATTGTTCGTTTACCAAAGAATTGGATCAACAGAAATATTTTACCTATCTCCGCGGTGTTAAAAAAAGTATTGACCTGTTTAGAGAAGCAAATATTCCTTTACAAGCCGAGTTGAGCGTGATGCAACAACAATATGGTGCTATCGCAGGCAAAATGACGGTAGAAGTGAATGGAGAAGAATATACTTTACAACAAGCAGCAAAATTTTTGGAAAGTCATGATCGAGAGTTGCGTGAACAGGTATACCGTAAAATTCAGGAACGCAGGCTGCAAGATAAAGATGCGATGCATGATCTTTATACGCAATTGATCACAAAAAGACATCAGGTTGCACAAAATGCAGGTTATGCCAATTACCGTGATTACAAGTTTGTAGAATTGGGTCGCTTTGATTATACAAAAGAAGATTGTTATCAATTTCATGAAGCAGTGAAATTGCATGTATTGCCATTGATTGAAAAAATTTATCAGAAGAAGAAAGAGAAACTTGGATTGGATGTTCTTCGTCCGTGGGATACAGAAGCAGAACCGGAAGGCGTGCAACCTCTAAAACCTTTCACCAACGGACAAGATCTGTATGAAAAGTCAGTGGCTTGTTTTGAACAGTTGAATCCGTTTTTTGCGAACTGTTTGCGTAAGATGAATGAACTGGGGCATTTTGATCTGGAAAGTAGAAAAGGGAAGGCACCCGGAGGGTATAATTGTCCGCTTACGGAAAGTGGAGCTCCTTTCATTTTCATGAATGCAGCCGGACAAATGAGTGATGTTACTACCATGGTACATGAAGGTGGACATGCAATTCACTCTTTTTTAGCTCATGAATTGGAACTAAGTGCTTTCAAAGAATATCCAATGGAGATCGCTGAAGTGGCAAGTATGGCGATGGAATTATTCAGTATGAACCATTGGCAGGCATTTTTTGATAACGAGGAAGATCTGAAGAGAGCGAAAGAACATCAATTGGAAAGAACCATTACCATATTTCCTTGGATCGCTATCATTGATAAGTTCCAGCATTGGGTATATGAGCATCCAACACATACCGTGGCAGAGAGAACTGCAAAATGGATGGAGATCTTACAAGAATTTTCAACGAATAGTATAGACTATACCGGATTAGATATGTATCGTGAGATCGGTTGGCAGCGACAGTTACATTTGTTTGAAGTACCGTTTTATTATATCGAATATGGTATCGCGCAATTGGGTGCCATCGGTTTGTGGATGCAGTATCAAGAGAATCCGAAACAAGCGCTAGATCATTATATCAAAGCCCTTTCATTAGGAGGCACTCGCACACTTCCTGAACTCTATGCAGCAGCGGGATTAAAATTTGATCTTTCACCGGCACATATCAAAACGTTGATGGAGTTTACGGCAAAAGAGATGGAGAAACTGGTTTAATGTCGAATACGGCTTTTGCAGAAATCGGTTGTCAGCTCGGCAGCCGATTTTTATAACTATTTTCAGAAATCGGATGTTCATTGAGGAATATAATGAGGTCCTCATGTTTTTTAATCATTTCATCCGAGTAAATAGGATCAGGTATATTGGCACTGACTATACCCTTTGGTTCGTAGTCTTTTTCTATATCTTTTAGTTGTATCATCATTGGATTTATTTTATTTGAAATTACCATTTCTTTTTTGAACATAAAATGCTTGATAGTTTCTTTTAGATGAAAAAACTTCCCACTGGTTATCAATAAAGCCATAAATATTTAGATATGCTTGTATTACTGAAATATTCTTATTGATACCTATTTGATACAGCCTTGTCCTAGACAGAGTGCTTCCCTTTGCAAACACTATACTATTCGGATAACAATGCATAAAATCCAACACTGTACATGCAACGGTATTTAATACTTTATCTCTGTCACCATTATTTGAAATACTAATTACGTTCAGTTTGTTCGTGATTGGATCCCAGTCACCAAACTCTAAACTGAAATAATTTTCCTGAATATTTCCAATCTTGCGAAAAAGAACCAGTTTGTGAATATTTCTATAATGGCTACTACTGATAAAGCTAAACCGAGTTCTATTTCGATTTGCTTCATAGTCATAACGCTCATACACCATTTTGCAAATTTATTACCAACTCCTCCGTACCAAGCGTAGTCTAAAAAATCAGGTATTTATACTAAGTAATAATAACGGCTACAAAAAAAGGTATCACGCGAATGATACCTTTTAAATACATTATATGCTATTAATTAAGCATCCGGCTTAGGCTGCTGTTCACCACCTTGATTTCCCTGAGGTCTAGGACCTTGTCCTCTTCCTTGATTCCCTTGTGGTCTTGGACCTTGAGGCCTATTTCCTTGTTGATTACCCTGCGGTCTCGGGCCTTGCCCCCTTCCTTGATTTCCTTGCGGCCTTGGAGTTTGTGACCTGTTTTCTTGTTGATTTCCTTGTGGTCTTGGTCCTTGCCCTCTTGATCCTTGCTGCTGTGAAGTATTTCTTCTATCACCACGCTGCTGATCTTTTCTGCGTTTATCATTGCGCTCCAGACTACGTAAGCTGATTTGTCCAACCACATCCACAAAAGCGGGTTCTACTTCTTTCGGCTTACTGCTGGTAACTTCAACCGGTTGTAGTTCCTCAACTTTTTGTCCCTGTTGATTCAGTCGTTTGATCTCTTTAACACGCTGTATGGTGAGTGGGTAATGTTTGGTGTTGTTTGGTAATACATACCACATCAAGTTTTTGAAAATATCTTTCTTGATCAAATACGCAGTACCCATCACTGTATCCAACTGATCGGCATAATCCGGGAAATGTTGGAGTGCATCCAAATAAGTATCTAATTCATAATTCAAACAACATTTCAAACGACCACATTGTCCGCTGAGCTTGGTTTGGTTGATCGATAAATTCTGGTAACGAGCTGCTGTGGTATTTACGCTCTTGAAATCGTGCAACCAGGTACTGCAACACAATTCACGACCACAGCTTCCAATACCTCCCACTTTTGCAGCTTCTTGACGAATACCAATTTGACGCATCTCTACTTTCACCTTGAAATCATTCGCATATTGCTTAATGAGTTCACGGAAATCAACGCGGTCATCGGCAGTATAAAAGAAAGTAGCTTTTTTACCATCGGCCTGAACTTCTACCTCGCTCAACTTCATTTCCAAATTGAGTGTACGAGCCATCGCTCTACTTCTGGCCAGCATTTCTTTTTCTCTGGATTTGCTGATCTGGAAACTTTCGATGTCTCTTTCAGTGCTTCTGCGAAGAATTTTTTTCATCTCAGGGTTGAACTCATCCACACCCTTTTTCTTCATTTGAACGCGTACCAGTTCTCCTGTTAAACTCACTTCTCCTACATCAAATCCGCTTACACCTTCAACGGTCACGTAATCACCTTTTTCAAAAAACTGAAGTGTTGTATTGCGGAAAAATTCTTTGCGACTACCCTGTTTGAAGCTTACTTCTACCACTTTGCAAGAACTTTCAGGATCACTGAAAGGTAGATTCATGAGCCAGTCGTGCACATTCAAACGATTACAGCCACCCGTGCTGCAACCTCCATTGCTTTTACATCCGTTCGGTTTACCCGTTCCACAAGATCCACATCCCATATTAAAATCATTGATCAGATTAATAACTAAATAGGGGAGGTTTTATTGTGCGTGGACTGTAGTACTGCTATGTGGCTGCGGTTGTGTCACTCACTTCAACGTTCAGAACACTGATGATCAGTGATTTACGATGATAGGATGGTCAAATAACCGTTCATAGTTTCAAATGTATGATGGATCAGCACTTGGCAAATAATACAAAACCACAATTCCTCCCGCTCTGTTCCCCAAACCCATGTCAGGGGCTATCCGTTCAAAATTAGGGTTTTGTTCTGAATGATGTGATAGAGTTTCAGGGTTAGTGCCTGAAATAACATTTTGGCATTGGCATTTCGCTCAATGTAATAGGAGGCACGGTCTAGTTCCTCAATGATGGCTTGTTGTTGGCTTACGGAAGCTATTTTATTCAATCTGCCGGCAAAATCCCTTTCCTGATCACCTGCGGCAACATTTTCAGACCCCATTACCCGTATCCGGATACTCATTTCCAGCAGATGATTAAAATACCGTAAAAACTGTTTTTGTTTCTCTCTGCCCAATTCACTGATCTCTGCTGTAAACTTGATCTGAGCCAATGGCCCCCCTTTTAAAGTAGCATTGAGCCAATCCCGAAGCAAACTTTGCCAGTCTTCTTCTGCATGTTGTAATAGTTGCAAAGCCTCCCTGTAATTACCTTCTGCAATGGCTGCTATTTGGCGGGCTGTTTCAGGATTTGCTTTGGCGCGTTCTATCAGGGCCTGTTCAATTTCTGCATCTTCAAGCATTGGTATTTTCACCAGCTGACAACGACTCAGAATAGTAGGTAAGATCTGCTCTTCACTTTCTGCTACCAGAATAAACAAAGTATTGGGTGGTGGCTCTTCGATGAGTTTCAGCAGTTTATTTCCTTCTTTTCCCAAATACTCCGGCATCCATAATACCAAAGCTTTGTAATCACTTTCAAAACTCTTCAGACTCAATTTGTGAATGATATCATTACATTCATTGGCCGTAATATTTCCCTGCTTGTTTTCAGCACCTATGAATTGCAGCCAGTCATAAACATTTCCATACGGATATTGCTGAATGAACTCACGCCATTCAGCAATGTAATCGGTACTAATGGGTTTATCGCCTGGTTTTCTAGGTATCACAGGGTAGGAGAAATGTAAATCAGGGTGCATTAACTGTGCTGCCCTTGCAAAAGCAGATTGGGTATGAATATCATCCGGAGAAATGTAAGACGGTCCTGCTTCCATGGGTGTAAATCCTCCAAATAAATCGGCAACAGGTTCAGCAGCATTGGGCTGACATATCACAAACTGAGCAAATGCTAAAGCCAACGGCAATGCACCACTACCTTCTTTACCCAAAAAAAGCAATGCATGACTCAACCTATTCTGTTGAACCATTTCGGCAAGGTGTTGCTTAACGGCGGTTTGTCCTATAATGTCTTTGAAAAGCATGTACAAAACGAAAGTAAGGGAACTGCTGAATTATTTGGAGTACTGTGGGGAAGTTTCATACAAGTCGTCCGTTCTATTGTCTGCTTGGGAAAATCAGTTCTTTACAGTAAGTTGTAATCGCTTATGAAAAAAGAAAAAGGCATCTGGAAAGTCATTACTGCCTCCTCCTTGGGAACTTTGATCGAGTGGTATGACTTTTACATTTTCGGAAGTCTGGCTACCGTCATTGCCGGACAATTTTTCCCAAAGACAAATCCAACTGCAGCTTTATTATCTACCCTTGCCACATTTGCTGCTGGATTTATTGTTCGTCCGTTTGGTGCGCTGGTGTTTGGTCGCCTTGGTGATATTGTAGGAAGGAAGTATACTTTTTTACTCACCCTCGTATTGATGGGTGGTTCAACATTCGCTATCGGACTGGTTCCTTCCTATGAAAGTATAGGGTTTGCTGCACCGGTGATTGTTTTGTTGTTGCGATTGTTACAAGGATTGGCGCTTGGAGGTGAGTATGGTGGCGCTGCTACTTATGTGGCAGAACATGCACCTGCAGGACGAAGGGGTTATTTTACTTCTTGGATACAAACCACCGCAACACTCGGTTTATTTGTTTCATTAGGCGTTATTCTCATTACCAGACATGCGTTGGATGATGATCCGCAAGCATCTATCGCCAAATTCAATGACTGGGGATGGCGCATTCCATTTTTATTATCGATTGTATTGGTGATCGTATCCATCTATATCCGTTTGAAGATGCAAGAGTCGCCATTGTTTTCGCAATTGAAAGCAGAAGGTAAAACAGCAACCAATCCCTTAAAAGAAAGCTTTGGACATAAAGCCAATTTGAAAATGGTATTACTGGCATTGTTTGGAGCTACCATGGGACAAGGCGTTGTATGGTACACAGGTCAGTTTTATGCGCAGTCTTTTTTAGAGAACGTATGTAAAGTTGATTTTGATCAGTCGCGTACTATCTTGATATGGGCCATACTTTTCGGCACTCCTTTTTTTGTATTCTTTGGTCATTGGAGTGATAAGGTGGGAAGAAAGTGGATCATGTTAGCAGGTATGTTCTTAGCTGTGATAACGTACAAACCATTGTTCCAACAATTATTACACCTTAGTGATGTTGAACAAAAAACAGAAATCACCGAAGAAAGAAGAGAACAAACCACATTACAACCGATCCTTAACTCCATCGATTCTGTACGCACCATTGAAATACATCAATCCTATACTGACGGAACCCAATTACATGTGATCGCAAAAGATACTTTGTATGATGATGTCAATAAGTATTCACCACCCATCATACAACAAACCAAACAGTTAGGTGATAGTGTTTATTGGAAAATGGTAGCGATCGTTTTTGTGATGATCATCTATGTTACCATGGTCTATGGACCCATTGCTGCTTTTCTCGTAGAATTATTTCCTACTAGAATTCGTTATACCTCCATGTCGTTGCCGTATCATATTGGTAATGGTGTTTTTGGTGGGTTAACGCCATTTATTGCAACACTCTTGACTACGATCTATACTGGGGATGCATTGGTAGGATTGATGTATCCGATCATTATTGCAGGTATTTGTGTGATGATCGGAGTGATCTATTTAAGTAATCGAAAAACCATCCATTAAAAGAATAACATGAAACAACTCAAACGACTAGCAAGAATTGTATGGATGTTATTGGGTCCATTAGCAGTGTTCTTTTTGATTCGAACCGCATCTTCAGAGATAGCTACAAAACCCTCTGCAGATACTTGGATACAATGGGGCGTATTTGTTTTGGTATTCTTGCCCATTGCATTTGGACTGAGCCTATTTGGATATTATGCAATGAAAGGAGAGTACGACAAAGAGAGCTGAATGATCATATTGTTTTCATGTAACAAATAATTCTGTTGACTTCTTTAAATCCTGCTTGCTGATGAAATAGCTGACTGATTTGATTGTCTATTTCAGTATCAGAACCTAGTTCAGTAAGGCCTTTGGATCTTGCCCAAGCTTCACCGCTTTCTAAAAGTGAAGTAGCTATCTGTTGGTTTCTATACGTAGTTTTTACATAGATCCCTTCCAAATAAGCAGTTTTGTCTGTATCAGCACCTTCTACGTATTCATTTCGAGTACTGATATGAATAAAGCCTACATAAGCATCATTCACTTTCGCCAAAGCGCAATATTGATCCGCGGTATGCATCAATCGTCGCCATTGCTCTTTTTCTTCATCATAATCACATTCCGGCCAAAGCTCTAAGCTAAGTGATGTAAGAGCGTCTATAGTACTGTCTGATAATAATACGATTTGATGATTCATGTAATCGTCTGATTTGAATAACAGGTATAAATATCTTTAATATTCCACAGTAAATCAATGTTGCATTTTTATCTTTTCTTTCACCCCGACAAGCTTTTGAATTAATATCTTTACCGCATGTCTATTGAGATCAATGGTATTACCAAAATTTATGGAACACAGAAGGCTGTCAATGCCATTTCTTTTTCAGCACAAAAAGGCGGAGTCGTAGGGTTTCTTGGTCCGAATGGAGCGGGTAAAAGTACCACGATGAAAATGGTCACCGGCTATTTATTACCGGATGCAGGCAATATTCAAGTTTGCGGCATTGATGTGCAGAAAGATCCTGTTTCAGCCAAAAGAAAAATTGGCTATCTGCCTGAAGCAAATCCATTGTACTATGATATGTATGTAAAAGAATACCTGGCATTCATTGCCGGTGTTCATCAATTAGATCAAGTATCCAAAGCCGTGGATCGAGCAATTGCCTTAACAGGTTTGGGTCCAGAAGCGCATAAAAAAACAGGACAATTATCCAAAGGATATAAACAAAGGGTTGGATTAGCAGCTGCATTGATCCATGATCCGGAAGTGTTGATTCTGGATGAGCCCACCAGCGGCTTGGATCCCAATCAGATCATTGAAATCAGAAATGTGATCAAAGAGCAAGGAAAAGAGAAAACGATCCTTTTTTCGTCGCATATCCTTCAGGAAGTACAGGCGATATGTGAAAGAGTGATCATCATCAATAAAGGTAATATTGTTGCCGATGATCAGGTAAGTAACCTGTTGGCAAGCAGAGCTTCCAAAGTGTCGCTGTCAGCGCAACCATGCAGATCGTGGACAAATGCGCGCACGGCTTTCCAGAGCGCCGTTTTGCTTGTGTATGGCCCTGCTAATGGTTCGGCTTTTTTCTTTGGCTCGTCATTGGCTGGCTGGTGATTTGCGCGGTTGTCCTGCACTTCGTCGGGATCGTCTCCGGTTTCCAAACCAAGCACCTTCAGCAGCGCATATTTGACGCCATAGGACATGGCCTTTCCTGGCCCCTTGTCTTGCGGGTCAACACCGTAACCAAAGGTCGCAACGTCAATAAAATCGCTGCGGTCATCGATGTTTTCAAAGCGGACTTGAAACACCGCCTGAGTGCGGTTGCCGTTCTGCTCCACGTGCATATCGCGGGGGTAATAAACAATCCCGTGCTTATGCAGGATAGGGCGCACCTTGGCGGTAACAGCATCGTGCGAAACAATGCTGTAATTCATGCCGGACTTCTTTTCCTTTTGGATATAGTCCACATCGGCCATCGCGGCATTGATGCGCTGTGCAATGTTTGGCTTAGTCATTTGCTAAATCCTCGTGTGTTTCATCAAACCATTTGCAGAACTCTTGCTGCGTAAATCTATCGGCCTGTTCGAGAGCGTCAAAAGCCTCGTCTGATACGTGGGGACGGAAAGTGCTTTGCAGGACGCGCCATGCTTGGGATTGACCGCCTGTCATGACAGCACCGCCAAAATCAGGCACATCGGGAAAAGCACAACTGCCAAGCCCTCTATTGCCGGTGTCTTTAGTGTCTTGATTGCCTCACGGCCTTCACGAGCGCGGTTGAGTAGCTTAAGCATCGCGCCTGCTCCTTTCGGCTATCATCTGTTCAAAGCGGGTGCGGAGGAGTTCGATTGCGGCCTCGTCATCATCGTTTTCCCTGCCAACACGAACGCGCCTTGCGGCTTCCGGCATGTCCCAAGCTTCCAACAAATCCACGAACAAATCGGCTGCCCAATCCTTTTCAGGAGCAAGCGTTATGCCGTGCTTGGCCAGTTCTTCGGCGGGGTATTCTCGCAGTTCTCTGACAAGGCCGTTAAGAGCATCTTCGCCTTCTTGCAGAAGTGTCTTGATTGCGTAATCACGCATACGGTCTTCTGTATCGTCATTCGGGCTGTTGAGTGCTTCGGCGGGGACGCTATACTCAAAAGTCGAAAGCCAAGCTGGATCGGCTGTGCTCGTTCTCGGAGAGCCGCCATCAAGCGCCCATTCCATCCCCTCACGCCAGTTTGGCGGAGCATGGCCAGTGTGTTCGGGTTTCCAGATTTTGTAGTTGGTCATTTGCTTGCCTCCAGCTTGGCGAGGGCGTTGCGAAGGGCCTCGCCACAACCTAGCGAAATGCCAAGTTCACTTTCGGTGTTTGTGATGTAGTTTAATGCTCTCTCGGCAGCCTCCACCAGTTCAGCAATCACGCTGTCAGGGGTGCGGGTGTTCCATGCTTCTACCGCGTGTTCGTGAGTTGACCCCCAAGTCTGCGCCCCGCAGCCATAAAGGCATTGCGCGACGAAGCCACCAACATCGTCGGCTTCGTAAATTTCTGCCTGCCCTCCACCACAAAACGGACAAGCCTTAAGTTCCTGTGTCATGCGCGGAACCCCTGCGGCCAGCCAATCGCATGGCGATAGTCAAACTCCTCGTCTGACATTCGGTAATCATCTTCGGTGATGGGGTAGCCTTCTTCGTCAACACCCATGTCATCACAGGTGTCTTTGAAGGTCTGGTAGATGGCATCGCTTTCAGGCACGGCGTCGGCCAGCGCCTTCCAAAAGCCTAGCCAAACATCATCGCTCGGTGAGGCATAACGAAGTGTGATAACGTCAATGCGTTCCAGCTTGGCATTGCGGGCGCGTTCGGCAGCGCGATACTTGACAATAGCGTCAAGGGCTGCGGCTGCTTCGGTGTATAGGCGGTCAATCTCGGTCATTGCCTGTCTCCTTGTGTGGAAACAGTAATGCATATTGCATCAGCACTTGGCAAGTGCAAAATGCATCAATCCGAAAAAAATTTAACCGTTCGTCGCAAAAACGTAATTTATTCGGGGATTATTGCAGCGACGACAATGCCGGTGACTTCGATCCGTTCAATTCCAGCTTCGGGCTGGTCGCATCGAAACGGCGCTTGAAAAGCTGGATTGCGCGAACGCGGCACAAGCCATTCAATGCCTTGGTCGTCTTTGAAGTATTCCTTGACCGTTGCCTCAACCGTTCCGTCAAAGCGGCGGCGTTCAACAATTACCCTGCGCCCGTTCGCTATAGGCTGATCGCCAAAAAAGCGGACGCATTCCAGGATGGTTCCCGGCGGGTAAATTTCATTCATGCTGTCGCCTTGGACTCGGAGGCCGTAACGCTCCGAAATTGGCGATCTAACATCAGCGCGACCCGTGAATGTTTCACATTCATCGAGTAACATTTCAGAGGCCTCCAGCCACACTCCTGCGGCAACTGTTCCCTTGACTTGTAAACTCGGCCTATCGTGACTGGGAAAC
>OGVO01000001.1_pt1 | contig 56211 bp, 56 predicted proteins | sample 1575771 | NCBI WGS metagenome assembly OGVO01 (sample SAMN07581527, study PRJEB24739) | freshwater metagenome | place: Singapore | collected 2015-01 | reverse complement strand
AGGCTTTATGTTGGTCCATTTTATTAGATTATATGAATGACAATCTTACTTGAAAAGTTTACAAAAAAGCAATCTATGTTTTTTATATTGCAATACCAAGATGTCTAACTGCCTCAACTGTAATGCAGCTCTTAGCACTACGCAAAAATTTTGTAGTGAATGTGGTCAGAAGACTGCTTTAAAGCGTGTGAATCTTCACGATGTACTACATGATGCCATTCACTATTTCACACATGCCGATAAAGGCATTTTCACTTTATTGAAATCACTGGTTTTACAACCCGGATTGGTAGCGAAAGAATATGTAGAAGGTAAAAGAAAAAAACATTTTCCTCCTTTGAATTTCTTTCTGATTGTAGCAGCTGTATATATTGTTATTGGAGGAATCGCATCAAAATATAGTAGTTCTGCACCTCAAAGAAACACACAGGTAAACAGTTATAAATCTGCACAGAAAACAACAATATCGGATATCTCCCAACAAGCAGAAGGTATCAAAAGAATGGAGAAGATGGCGAAGATTGGGCGATTCTTTTCCAAGTATTCCAATTATGTAGCCATGCTTGCTGCGCCGCTGATCAGCTTTTTGATTTGGCTTTTATACCTCAAAGGACGATACAACTTTACAGAGCATCTCGTTGCGAACTTATACCTGATAGGCTTCACAAATCTATTTCGATCTTTGATCTTTGTGCCGATCGCAATATTCTTTAGTATCCCTCTAGAAAACAGAGCCCTACAATTGTGTTTTATGCTCTTCGAAGTGTTGTACAGAACATTATTTTATTATCGTTTTATGGGCGAATACAACTGGGCGGGAAAAGCCAAAGCTTTCTTAGTGGCCACAAGTACTGTTCTATTCTGGGGCGCATTAATAGCCGCTATCTTTTATTTTTACATCCTTTGGGGTTAATCATGACAGCTATTCAATAGATAGTAATACATCTTCGATCTATTCTCATTTCATTACGTATTAAGCAATAGTTCTAAACCTTCACTAACAGATAATGGAATTCTTATATCATAAGCAATTTTCCATTTTGTTTTTTTAGCTGATTTTATACGTTCGTCAACCTATTACAATAGATACATCATCAAAACCTACTTTAATTTTTTATATTTAATGAATAATTAAAGCCATGAAAAAAATCAACGTTTTTCTCGGATTAGTTTTGGTTTGCATTGTTCTGATTATCACTGCTTTTACTGAAAAAAAGCAGGTCCAGTCTCTTAAAGGCGCCTGGCAACAAATCAATGGCAATGAACAAACTACTATTATCATCACCGATCATATCTTTTCTTCTGCTACTTATAGCTTGACTGACAAAAAATTTATCTCTTCTCAAGGAGGAAAATACAGTTTAGCACAAAATAAACTTACCGTTTCCATTGAATGGAATAACCTAGACTCAACGACTGTTGGCACTGTAAAAAATTGGGGGATCAATATTAAAAAAGATGAACTTACTTTTGAAGGACTATCCGGCAAATGGAAACGCTTAGACGATGGAACACCCGGCGCATTAGCAGGAGATTGGATCATTACCGGTAGCTACAATAATGATCAAGTATCGAAACGAAGAAATCCATTTTATCCGAGAAGAACCATGAAAGTACTATCGGGAAAACATTTTCAGTGGATCGCATATAATGTGGTTACCAAACAGTTTTTTGATACCGGTGGTGGAACCTACACAACAGAAAATGGAAAGTATACCGAGACGATCCATTTCTTCACTAAAACAGCTGCCAGTGTTGGCAAGAGTTTACAATTTGACTATTTGTTTATCAACGGCGATTGGAGACATAAAGGCTTCAAGTCAACAGGAGGCGTTATGGATGAGTGCTGGTCTAGAAGAGAAACATTAGAGAGTCAAGCGCAGTAATAAAAGACTAATACATATTTGATGGAAGAAAAAAATCTGATTACAAAAACAGAATTATTTGTCAGAGAAACTTTAAAAAACAGCGAAAGCGGACATAATTGGTTTCACATTGAGCGGGTTTGGAAAAATGCAAAACATATTGGACAAGCAGAAAATGTGAATATGCTAATCGTTCAATTGGCCGCACTCTTACACGATATAGCTGATTCAAAATTTCACAATGGAGACGAAACTATCGGACCGAGGATAGCAAAAAAATTTTTAGAAGAACAAGAAGTTGATAATGAAATAATTGATCATGTTGTGAAGATCATCGAGAATATGTCTTTTAGATCTGCATATGATAAGCCTTCTTTCATTTCTAAGGAATTACAAGTGGTACAAGATGCAGACAGATTGGACGCCATCGGAGCAATTGGTATTGCCAGGGCTTTTCATTTTGGTGGATATAAAAATCGCGAGATTTATGACCCCAAGGTACCGCCTGATTTGAACATGACTAAAGAAGCGTATAAAAAAAGTACAGCTCCCACTATTAATCATTTTTATGAAAAATTATTACTACTAAAAGACAAAATGAACACCATTACCGGAAAACAAATGGCAGAGGAGCGGCATGTTTTTATGGAAAAGTATTTGCAGCAATTTTATGCTGAATGGAATGGAGAAGCTTAATCTTACAACTATGCATATAAAGCGTTTATGGTTATTGGGGTTACTTGCTGTATCAGCCTGTTCCACTCCAAAATATTTTAGAAAGCTAGATAAAGAAGAAAAAATGGCTGTCAAAACAGCTAAGAAATGGGTGGATGTTGCTCCCAAGCAATCACATGTACTTATTATGACCAGTAAGGGTAACTTGGTAGTAAAACTTTATGATGAAACTCCATTACACCGAGATAATTTCATCAATAAAGTTAAAGCCGGATTTTATGATAGTCTGCTATTTCATCGCGTCATCAATCGATTTATGATTCAGGGAGGTGATCCTGAAAGTAAATATGCTACTGCCGATAAAAGAATTGGTGGTGGATCTGCACCCGGAGATCGAATTCCTGCTGAGTTTCGTACAGAACAAAATATTTTCCATAAAAGAGGGGCGCTTGCTGCAGCAAGAACAGATAACCCGGAGAAAGCCAGCAGCAACTGTCAATTCTATATTGTACAAAGACCTGTTTGGCGAAAGTCAGAATTGGATAGCACTATTCTTGCACGTAATCTTAAACTAAACGATTATCAGAAAACCCTATATACTACAGAAGGAGGCACGCCTCATTTGGATGGCGGATATACTGTTTTTGGAGAACTCATTACCGGATTTGATGTGTTAGACTCTATCGCCACAACACCTACTAAAAGTGATAGACCTCTTACCGATGTAAGGATGAAAATGTTTTTGCTGAATGAAAAGAAACGTAAACAATAACGCAGCGTACATCTAAGGCTTGATTCTTATCATCGATTCAAAATATGCGCTTTTTCAACCTTCAAACATTACCTTTTCAAGTGTTACACTAATTTTTTCTTGAACGGATTTTATTTCTATTTCTTTTTGCGCTTGCAGGTTTATAATCGTATCGTCATCTAATTTATGGGAAAGGATGGCTTGCAGTTGATAAGTACCATAGGGAATATTTTTCCCAAAAAAAGTATCTGCTTGATCCTCTGCCGGATTAATTAATGATATTACATCACCACCTTTTTGAGGCACTAAAGAAACGATTGAAGCATTGAATCCAGCCTCTGCGAGCGATGGTCCATATTCACTTTTTGAAACAGAGTCGGAAAGATCCAATGTCACTTCGATATCTCCAGATTGCACAGATTGTGTTGTAGTAGGTTGTGATGATGTGCCAAATGGTAATACCAACTCTTTTAACCGATCCAAAAACCGCATCACTCTTCCAGAGAAAAAACCTGATATAAATGAGAAAACAATGAGTCCATTATTAACAGAAATATCGATCATGCTATTATTCGTATCAATGAGGTATTGGTAACCCAGGATCAATACAATCGTACATGTTGGCGCATAAAACATTTTAGCGACCTGTCCGGATATTTCTGCGGGGTCAAAGCTGCCGCTATCATCTGTCCCTGCAGTATGCAAACTTTTTGTATTGGCTATACTTACATAATAAATAAGGCTCACCAAAACACCCATCAGACTCCACAATAAAGCTTCTACATAGGCTTTATTTCCCGTTAACCAAAACACACTATGTACTAAGAACTTCTTTTCTGCTAAGAAATCTATTACGTTTTCATGATTCATCTTCGAAATCAGATCCATCGTTCGTGTAAACTCTTCCTGATCTAGTTGTTGATGCATTTCGCTTTTCAAATATGCAATCAGATACCTATCGCGTTGTTGACGATAGAATGAAATAGAATCACTATTTGATGATTTATTTTGATCATTATTCAAATACTTATTCAAGAGTAGTATTTGCTGTTTATCCAACTGCACATACTGTTTTCCTTTCCAGATGTTATGAGATACTACATATCCAATAATAACCACCGATAAAAGAAAACACAACATCAACAGCCAGCTACGACCACTCCAGGTTTTAGCTTGTAAAAATTGCATGGAATCGTTTTTCATAATGATATTTATTGAGGATCTGATAAAAGAGAACTATATACCCACTCTTCCGCGCTATTACTGATTTTGCTCCACCCATTTCTTTCCTGATATACCAGCACTTCGGTGCCCCTTTTTATTACACGATGTATATTTTCATTTTTATCAGGCCCCGATCGAACATTCAAAGCGGATACATTCACAATCTTTTTAGTAGCTGTTACTACCGGTTCAATAAATGGCTGTTCCATTTCCGACTGAATCAATGGAAAAAAGTTTTCTTCTGCCGATCGAATAGTATTACCACCAAAAAATGCGGTGCCCGGACAAGATTTTTGTTCGTTTTGTACTTGATGGTTATTGATCTTTTCATCGCTAAAGCGAACGCCCTTCTGATCATACCAATGATGATATACAATCGTTTTTTTATTCGGCTGAAGTTGAAAACGTTTACACATCATTGCATTCAACCTGATGATCGTTTCTCTATGTGCCATTGTCATTTCATCTCCACCAATATCAAAATTTCCGAAATGCTCTATACAAATCCCTCCTGCATTAGCGCCGCGTATCCCTGCAGGAACTAGATCAATAGGTCTGCAAAGTGCAATATTGCCCGAAGGAAATGTGGTGATGTGTTGTCCAATATCACTCCACTTTCTGTCATTAATATGAACTTGACGCATAGATTCTAACCAATACATTTCTCCACGTTGTGTGGTTAAATGTGTGTAGCCAGGTTTCCAGGTATGATGGTTTTGTATGACCTTAATCACTCTGGAAAAATGGGTGGTCTGCAAGTACGATTCAAAATCATCTGCAGTAAATATCCTGAACTGTGCTAACGGCATGGTATTCCTTATTGAGATAAATGATGATGACAATTCTCAGTGTGAATCCAGTTCAAGGGGCGGGAAAAAAAAGATCCGGATAGTATTTACCCGGATCATAGAACATTCCTCTGATTGGAATGCAGGATCTTGGTTTCATAGGACCAATCAGATTGCTTGCTTAACCTAGGGCTGTTACCGAATCACACCCCCCGATATGATCAGTAACAGTCCCACCAGGTATATCGATAAAGGCTTTCGCCTGATTATCAGTAAGTTAGAAGAGATTTCAGTTTTGGTGTATTAACAGATGAGTGTTAATTTTAAACTGTTAAACGGTCGAAAGTTTAATATCCCTTCCTTACTTGTTGCCAAAATTATGGTTGTCTGCTATGAAAGTCAACTGCGAAAATTCGCAGGTACAAGTAAGAGGTGGTCAGAAAAGCATATGCAGATATGGAACCTAAAGACTTAGGCAAGTACACGCGTTCATTTGTTACAGATATCCCCGCTGATCTTCATTCTGAAGAATTCAGGTATTTCAATGAAACGATCCCAAAGTTTCCTGAAGAAGGTATTTATATCTACTCCTTTGTAAAAGGTAGAATGATCTATGCATATGGATGGGAGGAAGTACTGGGATATCGCGATGATGAAATTACCATGCTTAAAATTGTGAGCATGACAGCTCCTGATTATGCACCTTTTGTAGATGAACTGAATGATAAAGCACTCATGTTCATTCATAAGACTACCAGTGATCTTGATAAATACAGTTTTTTGATCGAATCGAAAAAACTCCATAAGAATGGTTCTCAAGTGCCTATCGTTGCCAGAGTAGGTGTATTTGAACATGAGAATGGAAAATTAAAGTCGATTATCGGCCGCTTTCAGGTAAACAGAAATTTGACTTTTGGAAAAGTGATGCGATATGCAGCATTTGGTCCTGATAAAGTTGAGTTTGAAGAAGAGCTCAATAAAACACTGTTCTACAAGTATGCGATCTCCAATAAAGAACGAGAAGCTTTAGCGATGGTTGCAAAAGGATATTCTTTTAAAGAAATCGCTAATTTTTTCAATGTATCACAGTCTGCCATTGAGAAAAGAATCATCCCGCTGTATAAACGTTTTGATGTAAAAAGCTTAACGCATTTGGTAAGTTTTGCTTACGAAAATCATATCCTTCCTTAAAACTGAGATCGATTCAGATGAATATGGGTGATATACTCAGGAAGTATACCTAACTGATGTAGCATTTGTTTCCATGTTGATTGTAATGACATCACTCCTATTGAAGAAACATCTCCCAAGACCCAGATGACATTTAACCGTTTCAAAGCATTGATATTTTCAGTCCCGTAAGTTCCTGATTGTAGATGTTTGTGAAAGGTTTCCGGCGAGATCAACTCTGATGCGCCGGGTAATCCTGTATTAATATCATCGATCACCAGATAATGAGCTTTACGCCAGCCCCATATATTACCCGGCACCTGCGGCTCAATAGTATCAGCTTCTACAAATGAGCTAAACAACTTGATAGCGGTGGTGTATTTACAGGCATAATGTTGAATAGATAATTCATTTGCAATAGCTACAGAAAGTGATGTTTTTCCTGTTTTATATTCACCCGAGATCAGCAAATGTTTGCCCGATTGTTTCTGTTGAATAAATGCCAATACTTTTTCTTTATCATTATCATTCATCTTCCATTTCCACTGACTCAGTCTAAACTGAATAGGATATTCTGCAGCCTGCTGAAATATTTTAGTATGATACCATTTTTTAGAAGCAGGGTATAAAAACAAACAAAGAACCAATAAGATGATGGATAAAATCCAACTGCCTCCCAAAACAATTGCAGCCAGCAATGCACCTAAAATAAAAAAGCCCAGATCTGTTACTGTATCATGAATGATGTTTGCCCAATCAGGTTCAAACAATGCTCCTTCTTCTTTTTGTTTTTTAAGTGGTTTTCGAACATTGATGTATTCAAAGATGGTCCAGATCAATGAAACGATCAGTGCTGATAACCAAGTAGCACTGTCTAACTTAAAGCAATAATGAAGCAATAAATAAATAAGATGTGTAGGAATATACCCTAGCATACAATGTCCGCACTGATTGGCCAGCCAGCCATAACTCAGTGTAATACCTCTTTGTGAATCTTTACCAATCAGATCATAGGTCAGTTGCGCTTTGACTGTTTTAGCCGATAAACGGAATGGCATAAGCAGAGTTTATAGCATAAATATAGCCACAGATGTATAAGAATAAGACACTTTGTCTTTTGATCCTATACCTCTGTGGCTATTGTATGGAGCGTAACCCGAACTACTCTTCTTCTTTATGAAGCGGGTTGCGACGAGTTGGAATGATCATTTTTTCATCTTCGCTCAAAAACACCCAGAACTCATATAGCGCAAAGATATCGCCGGGGGTTTTACTATCACCATTCTCACTTCTACGCTCATAAGCACCCAATATTTCGCCATTATGCTTCAGCTCTAACAGCTTTTTTTCATGGCTTAGTTCTTTAAAACTTTCAATGGTCATACCTTGTTGATTTTGTGCAAATATAGGGCTAACGTTCAACCTCTACTAAAATATCACAGCTAAATCCTGCCAAATCAAACGTATCCTCGACCGTTCTAGCTGGCGAAAGCACACCTTCTATACACTTTATATCCAAAGGCATCCACAAACCATTCGGCACCTTTATTGTCTGGTTAGTTTTTGTTCCATTATAAGCCACAAAAATTCTCCTTTTCCGCTCCGTATTGGTATGAGCAATCAAAATAGTTTCGTGAATCACATAACTGATAATACCCTCTTGGTTATTTTCAATAAATTGAATATTCCTAAGTATATCTTCTTTTGAAGATAATCGAAAAGATTCGTGTCCTTTCTTTGAACTGATCAGTTTTTCGATAAGAGAATATGTACTATAGTTTTTCGTTTTCAACCCCCATCGTATTGCATTTATACTATCACCTTTATTATAAGAATTCTCTTCACCAAACTTAGAGCGCAAAAATTCTGAGCCTGCATGCAGAAAAGGTATGCCTTGCGAAGTCAATACAATAGTCAATGCGAGCTCATGCATTTTTTTTCTTTCCTCTTCAGAAGCTGAAGGAACAGACAATGCAATTTTATCCCACAGAATATTATTATCATGACATTCAGCATAGGTGATCACATTTGCCGGACCACTCGCATAAGATTCTTTTGAGTAATTCACTTTACGCATATCAACCTGCGGATGTGGTAACGAAGCCACAATCCCAAATTTCACGGATTCAGTATTTACGATCTTACCCGTTGCAAAACCCCGGTCCTTAATATCAAATACACTTCCTTTGATGCCATCTCTGATATCATCACTGAATACAGCAATTCCTTTTAAGAGATGAGCGTTTTTCTTCACCGCTCTTTTTTCTTCAGGATAAGGCGATGCGCCAGCTGTCCAACCTTCCCCATACAATAAGATATCCGGCTTGATTTTATGCAGTGTATCTGAAATAAGATTCATGGTTTCGATATCATGAACACCCATCAAATCAAAACGAAACCCATCTATATGATATTCTTTCACCCAATACACCACACTCTCTAACATAAACTTGCGCATCATGGCTCTTTCGCTTGCCGTTTCGTTGCCGCAAGCCGTAGCATCAGAAAAACTACCATCGGGTTTTTGGCGATAGTAATAGCCTGGTACCAATTGATTGAAATTAGATGTTTCAGTCAACGCTGTATGGTTATATACTACGTCCATCACCACACGCAATCCATTCTGATGAAAAGCCTGGATCATTTGTTTTAATTCACGAATCCTCACTCTACCATCAGATGCGTCAGTACTGTAAGAGCCCTCGGGCACGTTATAGTTCACAGGATCATAACCCCAATTATACTGACCTGTTTTGGTTTCATCTACTGAGTTGTAATCATAGAAGGGTAATAAGTGCACATGGGTTACACCCAATTCTTTGATATGATCCAATCCCGTTGAGAGCCCTGCTTTATTCTTGGTTCCTGTTTCTGCCAATCCAAGAAATTTTCCTTTATGCTTCGCACCCGATTCCTCATCAATCGTTGCATCACGAACATGCAACTCGTAAATGATCGCATCTGTAGGTAAATTTTTTTCTGAAAAATTCGGGCTCTGATCTTTTTCCCATCCAACAGGATTGGTTTCTTTCAAGTCAATTACCTGCGCTCTTTGTCCATTGATACCTGTTGCTCTTGCATAGGGGTCTGTTACTTCATTACTCCATTGACCATTGATCTTAGCACGAACAGTATAAAACATACCCTTCAAATCACGATTGACTACAGCCGTCCAAGTACCTGATACACTTTTCTGCATAGGAATGATTTCCTTCGCAATACCACCGATTCCACTCTCATACAGTTTTAATTCAACAGCTGATGCAGGCGGACTCCATATCCGAAATACCGATGATGCAGGTGTATAAGTAAGTCCCAGATCAGAACCTTTATAGGTTGGATAAGTTTCAAACTGATACTGTGCATTCACTGATGAAGAAAAAGCAAACCATGCCATAAGCATCCATAATTGTTTCATGATCTTCGATTGTCTATCAATTTACATGTTTAGTAGCAAAAAAGAACTAGAGACCGCTTTCATTTCCCAATCGATCTACTGCAGTTACAACAATATTTGAAACGGCCAGTTTTTCATTGGCTGAGTTTGTATCAAACCTCTCCAACAAAATAGACCGCTCCTTTCGATTGAGTATCTGGTATTTTTTTTGATTCCCATATTCATAATACACCACCCATCTGAAAACAGCAGCTTCATTGGCATGTGTCCAACTAACTTTTACTTTATCTGCTTGCGTTTCCATAGACACCCTTGGTGCTGCCGGAGCTTGATTACCCAACCATGGACTTGCAGGTACCAGTGCTTGTTTTTTGTATGGACCGTCTATCAATGCTTTGGCCATAGGTGGATTTTTAGATACAGAAAAAATATTCCAATGAACCACACCCTTGCTTTGTGGAAGCATACCTCTTGAGATCATGATCTGACTCATGATCTCATTGACATTCTTTGCACTGGTATCTCTACCAACACTGATACCCGGCCACAAATGACGCTGCATCGTATTCTCACCTTGCCACCAGCCCAACAATACCGGATAACTCTGAGGCATTCTATTGATCGGCCAATATAACTGCGGAGAAAAATAATCGATCCAACCTTTATTCAACCAAAGTTTTGCATCAGCATACAACTGATCGTATTGATCGAATCCTTCAATAGAAGCGGGATAACCCGGGCGCCAGATACCGAATGGACTCAATCCAAACTTCACATATTTTTTCTCTGCTTTGATCTCTTTGTACAATCTCTCGATCAAAGTATTCACTGCATCTCTACGCCAATCGCCGCGGGATAGCTGTCCTCCGGATGCTTTGTATGCTGTCCAACTTTCATCATCCGGAAAATCATCTGTTCCATTGTAAGAAGGATAGGGATAGAAATAATCGTCAAAATGAATACCGTCAATATCATAGCGCTTTACCAAATCTTTCACCACGGCAGAAGTAAGATCTTGCGTTGCTTTACGTGAGGGATCCATCCACCAATACCCTTCTTTTAATTTCATGACCAGATCCGGTCTCTTTTTTACGATCGACTGTTCACTGATCTCTTTGCCATCTTTATGATGAGCACGATAAGGATTCAGCCATACATGCATCTCCATACCTCTATCATGTGCAGCTTCTGTCCAAAATGTCAAAGGATCATAGAACGGATCGGGCGCTTTTCCTTGTTGACCGGTAAGATAATAGGACCACGGCTCCAGTTCACTACTGTATAATGCATCAGCCTGTGGCCTTACTTGAAATACCACCGCATTGAAATGATGCGCTTTAAGAAAGTCTAATTGTTCAATAGCTTCACGCTGTTGTTCTGCTACACTTAATCCGGGTTTAGAGGGCCAGTTGATATTCGCGACTGTTGCGATCCATGCTGCTCTGAATTCTCTATCAGCTTTGAATGATTCCTTTGTAGAAGGTAAAACGGATGGATTTTTTTGTGAGACTTTACAGTGTTGAAATCCTATGCTGCTTAAGATGAGCAGGCCATACAAAACAATTTTCCTAGCCATGTATTTCTGTTTTAAGGAAGATAAAACTACTGGAATAGCTTAGTTTTTCTACCTTCCCACTACTATATTTTCAAAAATGCCATTACCCGGTAACAAAAAGAAGGTAGATGTAATTGATAAGGTGCTGGAAGCCTGTTATCAGTATAACAAAGACGCGCTTTTTGTTATGAGTCTGATGCACCAATATGAGGAAAGAGGTAGTCTGAGTAAAAAACAATTGGAAGGATTGGTAGCAAAAGCAAGAAAAGTACCTGATATGCCCGTAGGATGGCTGGCTGCGGTAGAAGCCATTATTTTAAAAATGCCGACGCGAGATAAAACGCCCGTGAATCTTGAAAAAAATTCAGCGACGGATCCATATGAAAAATGGCTCGACCAATGTAAAGCCATCCTTCAAAAATATCCCGGTCATAAAAGAGTCTTGTACTTTGATGCACTTCTACAACAAAGAAAACCTTTTTCGTCCGTTGAACAGCAGGAGCTGGAGAAGTTTTACAGGTTATTGATCGAAGGAAAAAAATAAGGCGTGACAAATATCACGAACCGGTTATTTAATCAGAATAAATTTGCAGATTGTCTAAATTGTGTCGATGATACCAATAGAAATCATATCCAAACACTTCCCTTTTTTTGAAAAAGAATTGCAAGAGCAGATCGCCGAAGCAGGCGAGGTACGCGAATTTGAAACTGGTGAAATTCTGATGAAAACCGGACAGAATATACGTTCTACCATGCTAGTCATTTCCGGACTCATCAAGATATTCAGGGAAGATGAAGATGGTAATGAGTTCTTTATGTATTACTTACAACCCGGACAAGCCTGCGCCCTCTCGATGGTTTGTGCGATCAAGCAAGAAACCAGTCAAATCATGGCCAAGACTTCAGCCAAAACAGAGGTTGTTACGATTCCACTGACCTATATGGATCAATGGATGGCGGATTATAAAAGCTGGTACCATTTTGTTGTAAGCAGTTACAGAGATCGTTTTGAAGATATGCTGCAAACCATTGATCACATTGCTTTCCGTAATATGGATGAGCGTTTGGTATTCTATCTACAGCAACATCAGAACACTTTAAAGTCTAATATTGTATCTGTTAGTTTTACAGAAATAGCGCAAGAATTGAACTCATCTAGAGAAGTGATTTCCAGATTGATGAAAAAGTTAGCTGAAAAAGGAATGATCAAACAACACAAGTCACATATTGAAATCATTAACCTGCAAAAATTATTATCGTGATATAAATCACGAAAGATTCAGACCCCAAGTCTGAGTTTTGCGGTCAAATTATTACAAATGGAAATTGCAGGTTATATCGCATCTCTCGTTATTGGTATTTCATTGGGATTAATTGGTGGTGGTGGTTCTATTCTCACTGTTCCTGTTCTGGTGTATCTTTTTGGTGTAGAGCCGGTTATCGCTACTGCATACTCATTGTTTATTGTAGGTGCTTCGAGCTTAGTAGGTGCTATTCCAAAATATAGACAAGGACTCGTGAACCTTAAAACTGCCATTATTTTCGGTATTCCATCCATTGCTGCTGTTTTTGCTACCAGAAAATTCATTGTACCATTAATCCCTGCTGAAGTTTTTGAAATAAGCGGCTTCGTCATCACAAAATCTATATTGATGATGTTGCTGTTTGCAGTATTAATGGTTTTTGCCTCTGTTTCCATGATACGTGAAAAGTCTAAAGACAATAGCTGTGAAGAAGGAGAACAAAAATTTAATTACCCTATTATTCTTCTGGAAGGAGCTGTAGTAGGTATTTTAACAGGCTTGGTAGGTGCAGGTGGCGGATTCCTCATTATTCCTGCATTGGTACTTTTAAGCAAGCTTCCCATGAAACAGGCTGTAGGAACTTCCTTGCTCATCATTGCAGCCAAGTCTTTGATCGGTTTTACAGGAGATATTAGTAACTATACTATGGATTGGACCCTACTGAGTCTTGTCACAGGCCTAGCTATCGTTGGTATTTTCATAGGTAATCAGCTCAGCAAAAAAGTAGATGGCAATAAACTTAAAAAAGGGTTTGGATGGTTTGTACTCATAATGGGTATTTACATTATTGCAAAAGAGTTATTACTTCCCGGATCCGGTAGTCATTAAACTGTTTTTATACCCTCCAATAAAGAAAGGTCTGCAGCAATGCAGGCCTTTCATGCTTTATGACAAAGAACAGTTATAGATGTGACGAATGTCACGTTTTTCTTCATCATTCATATGCAGTTTTACACAGTAATGATAAGGCTTTCAGGAAAAAAGTTAAAATCATTACAACGTGATAACGGTCACGAAAAATAAAAACAACGTATTTGAAATTTGCTGTATCAAATCAAAAAAAGTAAATACCATGATAGTAGAACAAATTTACACCGGATGTTTAGCGCAAGGCGCATATTACATTGAAAGCAATGGTGAAGCAGTTGTGATTGATCCATTGAGAGAAGTGGCTCCATATATTCAAAAAGCTGAACGCAACGGAGCAAAGATTAAATATGTATTGGAAACACACTTCCATGCTGATTTTGTTTCCGGTCACATTGACCTGGCTAAAAAAACAGGTGCACAAATCGTTTATGGCCCAAATGCAAAACCAGATTTCGAATTTTATGCCGCTAAAGATGGTGAAGAATTAAAAGTAGGTAATGCTACAATCAAAGTTTTGCATACGCCCGGTCACACCATGGAGAGTACTTGCTATTTATTGAAAGATGAAAATGGAAAGGAAGTTGGATTATTCAGTGGTGATACTTTATTCATCGGTGATGTAGGTCGTCCCGATTTGGCACAAAAAGTAAAAGCTGAATTAACACAAGATATGTTAGCTGGCTACTTATTTGATTCTTTACGCAACAAGATCATGCCGCTTTCTGATGATATCATTGTATATCCTGCACACGGAGCAGGTAGCGCATGTGGTAAAAACATGAGTAAAGAAACCACGGATACTTTAGGTCACCAAAAGCAAACCAACTATGCATTGCGTGCTGATATGACCAAAGAAGAATTTATTAAAGAAGTGATCACAGGTCTGGTGGCACCTCCTGCTTATTTCCCGTTAAATGTGATGATGAATATTCATGGATACGACAGCATTGATACTGTACTCGAAAGAGGTCAGCATGCACTGAGTCCGGAAGCTTTTGAAGCCGCTGCTAATGAAACAGGTGCTTTGATCCTGGATACTCGTGATCCCCAAACATTTGCAGCAGGTTTTGTACCGAATGCTATCAATATTGGAATCGATGGGAACTTTGCTCCATGGGTAGGGGCTATGATACCGGATATCAAACAAGAAATATTATTGATTACGGATGAAGGAAGAGAGCAAGAAGTGATTACACGTTTAGCTAGAGTGGGTTATGATTTTACGATCGGTTATTTGAAAGGTGGTTTTGAAGCTTGGAAAAAAGCCGGCAAAGAAGTAGATCAGATTCGTTCGATCTCTGCTGATGAGCTTGCTGCTATCGCTGCCAATGAAAATATCAACATACTGGATGTTCGTAAAAAAAGTGAACACCTCAGCGAACATGTGATCGATGCTGAAAATGCACCGCTGGATTTCATCAATGACAGCATGAGTCAGATCGATAAAAACAAAACCTATTATGTACACTGTGCAGGAGGTTATCGTTCAATGATCTTTAATTCCATCTTACGTGCAAGAGGCTTTGATAATCTGATTGATGTTAAAGGCGGTTTTAAAGCCATCAAAGAATCAGCAAAGTTTCGTGTGAGTGATTATGTATGTCCAACAACCTTATTATAACCATGAAAACAATACAAGAAATAATCAACGATACAAATACTGTTATCATCGATGTAAGAACAGCCAGTGAATACGGTGTGTCACACTATCCGGGAGCTATCAATATACCCTTGGATGAGTTACCTAAACATCTCGGCAAACTAAAAGCTGAAGAAAAACCGATTCTTTTATACTGCAGAAGTGGAAACAGAAGCGGTATTGGTATGAACTTTCTACATCAACAAGGATTACAGGAAATTTATAATGGCGGCGGATTAAATGACATGTTGTTCTATCAAAACAAATAAAGATGCTATCTATATTTAAAAAACTCTTTCCATCTCCGATCGACTATCAACAACTGTTATCCAGAGGGGCTTTGATCATAGATGTAAGAACAAAAAGTGAATTTGCCGGTGGTCATATCAAAGGGTCTGTAAATATCCCGTTAGATGAGCTTCCCAAAAAGATCACTGAGTTGCAAAAAAAGCAACAACCGCTGATTACCGTTTGCAGAAGCGGTAATAGAAGCGGCATTGCAAAAAGTATGTTGAAAAGTGCCAACATAGAAGTTTATAATGGAGGTGCATGGAATAGTCTTGAACAGAAAATAAAATAAACATGAAAACACTAACGAGCAACTGGCATATGATGCGTATCATTAGATTGATCTTAGCGATCGCTATTATGGTACAGTCTTGGTACATGAAAGATACTACTACCGCTATACTTGGCGTAGTATTATTGGCGACAGCCGCTTTTAATGTCGGATGTTGTGGTCCTGCCGGTTGCTCTACTAGTTTGCATTCATCAAAGAAATCTTCTGAGAAAAATACAGCATATGAAGAAGTGGTTTAATGAAAATAGCTTGGTCATCGTAGGTGTATTAGCAGGTGCATTAGGAGGCTATTTATACTGGAAATATGTTGGATGCTTGAGTGGCACTTGTGCCATTACTTCGAAACCTTTGAACAGCACTATTTATTTTGCGATCATAGGAGGTCTAGTGTTTAGTTTATTCAAAAAGCAATCAAAAGAAAATAAGTATGCTAAATAATTCATTTCAAAATATCATAGACAGTGAAACACCTGTACTGGTTGATTTTTATGCAGACTGGTGTGGTCCTTGCAGAATGATGCCTCCTGTTTTAAAGGAGCTAAAGGATAGAATGGGGGATCAAATAAAGATCTTTAAAGTAAATGTGGATGAGCACAATGATGTAGCTGCTCATTTCCAGGTGAGTAGCATTCCAACACTCATGATCTTTAAACAAGGCAAGCTACTCTGGAGAGAACCGGGTGTAAAAAACACATCGCAATTACAACAGATCTTACAATCACATGTATCATGACAAGCACTGAAATATTTTATGTAGAGAATATGCGTTGCAGCGGATGTGCAAATACCATTGAGTCTGCATTGATGAAGCTGGCAGGTATTCAAGGGGTTGATATCTCTTTGAAGGATAAGAAAGTATCGGTGATGGGAATAGGTCTCGATAGAGATCTGATCATTAGAACACTAGAGAAACTTGGATATCCTTTATCCGGACACAACTCTTTTCTTCGCAAAGCCACTTCTTTTATTTCCTGTTCTGCAGGTCGCTAATCATTTTTATAGCTATTAAATACTTTGTTCATGACAGTAAAAATAACTGCTACTATACTCATGCTATCTCTTCTAAACTTTACTGCAAATGCAATGCAGGAAAATGAAAGGGGTGCTATAGATAGTACTAGTTTGAAAGCTGCATTTATAAAGGGGAAAACAGAAGCTCATTTTCGTTATTTTTTCATGGCCACTGATAATGAAAAAGGTCTCTCCGATTATTATGCCAATGCTGTTGGCGGAGGTTTGAAATATGAGACCGGAAAGTTTCATGGATTTCAGGCAGGGGTTGGCGGCTTCTTTATTTTTAATATTGGTTCCTCTGATTTGAGCAAAGCTGATCTCACAACAAAGCAAATCAACAGATACGAGATCGGTTTATTTGATATTGAAAATGCATCCAACAAAAGTGATATTGACAGATTGGAAGAGCTTTATCTGAAATATAATTTTAAAAAAGCTGCGCTTACTTTAGGAAAACAACTCATCAATACTCCGTTTATCAATTTACAGGATGGAAGAATGCGACCAACAGGAGTCGAAGGTCTTTGGCTGAAAGCTGCATCAAAAAAAACAAAATGGGAAGGTGGTGTTTTATGGGGAATGAGTCCCAGAAGTACTGTTCGTTGGTTTAATATCGGTGCTTCGATAGGTATCTATCCACAAGGAATTCAAGAAAATGGACAGCCCTCTAATTACAAAGAACATACGAATAGTCGGGCAATTGGCGTGATCGGTATCACTCATGAGTTTCATAAAGGTTTAAAGTTGCAACTCTGGGAACAATGGACAGAGAATGTTTTCAATACTATTTTATTGCAAGCAGATCAGCAATGGGGAAGCTCTTCATTTTACACAGGTGTGCAAGCTATTGTTCAACATACACTCAATCATGGAGGAAACATAGATCCCAATAAAACATACACACAAAAAGGCAGTAAAGCATTTACTTTCGGAGCTACTACAGGATGGAAGAACAAAAACACAGATATTTCATTGAACTATAACCGTATCACATCAACCGGCCGTTATATGATGCCTCGAGAATGGGGAAGAGATCCTTTTTACACATTTATGCCTAGAGAAAGGAATGAAGGCTTTGGAGATGTCCATGCAGGAATGATCAAAGTGAAGCACTCGTTTCCCAAACAACATTTGCAAACATGGATCGGATTCGGGTACTATGATCTACCGGATGTAACGAATACCCGATTGAATAAATATGGAATGCCATCATACACACAACTCAATGTAGACATTCAATATCAATTCACAGGGACTTTAGAAGGTATGAATGCTCAATTCTTGTATGTATATAAGGGACAGGAGGGAAATAGTTATGGTAACAACAAATATGTGATTCATAAAGTAAACACATCTTTATTCAACCTAATTTTAAACTACCATTTTTAATCGTTGAGCTATGTGGCGTAAGATTCAATCAGACTGGCCGGCTTATTTACTATCGCTTTTAGTAGTGTTGGTAATATTGGTAAAAGCAACAACGAATCATCAGGAACAGATCATAGTATCTATTGATAGTACATGGCATCCACCAAGTCTATATCTAGATCCGATCAAGAATAAAGAAGAGCGAGAACTGGTATTGTATGGAAAAGAGTTGATCGCAAATACATCTACTTATTTAGGTCCTAAAGGATCTGTGATGCAAATCAGCAATGGTATGAACTGCCAGAACTGTCACTTAGATGCAGGCACTAGACCGGATGCTAATAACTATAGTGCCGTATCTGCCAACTATCCATTGTTCAGAGAAAGAAGCGGTAAGACTGAAAGTATCTACAAAAGAGTAAGTGACTGTTTTGAAAGAAGTTTGAATGGTACTGCACCGGATAGTAATAGCAGAGAATACCAGGCCATTCATGCATATATTCAATGGCTGGGTAAAGATGTTGCAAAAGGAACCCATCCAAAAGGAAGTGGGATCAAAAGACCGGATTATTTACAACGTGCGGCCGACCCCGAAAAAGGGAAGAAAGTGTATGCTATTCACTGTGAACGTTGTCATGGTGCCAATGGCGAAGGTCAACTGAATCTTGACAATACAGGTTACAGTTATCCGCCATTATGGGGCAAGCACAGTTACAATACGGGAGCAGGATTGTATCGACTCAGCAATTTTGCAGGATTCATTCAATCTAATATGCCTTTCAATGAGGTAACAGCACATAATAAGTTAACCGATGAGGAGGCCTGGGATATTGCTGCTTATGTTAACAGTCAACCCAGACCTAGCATGAAAGCATTACATGATTGGCCTGATATGCATAAGAAGCCGATTGATCATCCTTTTGGTCCATATGCAGACAGCTTTAGTGAGCAACAGCACAAATATGGTCCATTTTTACCTATTCTTATTGCCAGACAAAAGCACTGAGCAAGCGTGACATCCATCACGTTTTTAAAAAAGAGAATATTTCATTTTTGCCACCCAATGATTTAAACCATGAAAGAATTTTTACAACACCCTTGGCCCTGGTATGTAGCCGGCGTTTTGATCGGATTGATCGTACCAGCATTATTAATTTTAGGGAATAAACATTTTGGTATATCAGCCAATTTGCGTCACGCTTGTGCTGCCTGTTTTCCATCCAACATCAATTTCTTTAAATATGAATGGAAAAAAGAAAGCTGGAATTTGTTTTTTGTAGGAGGAATCTTAATAGGAGCGCTTATTGCAGTATTGGGTTTACCTGATCCCAATCCAATTGTTGTGAATCCGGATCTTGTAACAGAGTTGAATACTTATGGTATCAATGATTATACAAGTATGGTACCTAAACAACTGGTATCATGGGATTCATTATTCACTGCCCGAGGAATCATCATGATGGTTGGCGGTGGGTTTCTGGTAGGTTTCGGATCGCGTTATGCCGGTGGCTGTACCAGTGGTCATGCGATCATGGGATTGAGTAATCTTCAATGGCCTTCATTGATAGCCACCTGTTGTTTTATGGCCGGCGGATTTCTGATGGCTAATGTTATTCTTCCTTTCATTATGAAATTATAATTTGATAAGACATGTCTACGGAAAAAAATACACAAGAAATATTAACCGATTTTGAAGTTCGTTCATTGGATTCGGTTTGTATCAATGAATCAACCCAGCAACACCCTTGGTGGTATAATTTTAAATACCTCGCAGTAGGTGTTTTGTTTGGAATTGTTTTTGTAAAAGCTGAAATTATTTCATGGTTTAGGATGCAAGAGATGTTTCGCTTTCAAAGTTTTCACATGTATGGTGTAATTGGAACTGCAGTTGTAGTAGGTGCCATCTCGATTGCACTTATCAAAAAATTCAAGGTGAAAACCATTCACGGAGAGGAGATTCACTTTACACCTAAAAAATTCAATAAAGGTCAAATCATTGGTGGACTCATTTTCGGATTAGGCTGGGCTTTAACAGGTGCTTGCCCTGGACCCATCTTTGCTCAGATAGGAATGGGAATCACTGTCATGATCGTCGTTTTATTGAGCGCTATTGCAGGTACATGGGTGTATGGTTATTTTAGAGATCGCTTACCTCATTAAAAATGTAATGATGCAAGGGCTCCAAAAAAATATTTCTCAATTTTACCTATTGGTATTGGTAAATGCATTTGTTGGAGCCATGATTGGTCTTGAGCGTTCGGTTTTATCAGGCTTAGGCGAAGAAGTATTTAACCTGAGCGAATACACTGTCATTCTTTCTTTTATCCTCGCTTTTGGATTTACAAAAGCATTGGCCAATCTTGCAGTAGCTATTTTATCCAATACATTCACACGAAAAAGAATATTGATCATTGGATGGTTGATGGCGATACCCGTTCCATTCCTACTGATGTATGCTCCTTCTTGGAAATGGGTGATCGCAGCTAATATTTTGCTAGGAATCAATCAAGGTTTAGCCTGGTCTTCTACTGTGATCATGAAAATAGATCTTGTAGGTCCAAAGAATAGAGGGTTAGCAATGGGCATTAATGAATTTGCCGGTTACTTATCGGTAGGTCTTGCCGCTTTGCTTGCCGGAAATATTGCTGCCACATGGGGCTATCAATTTTATCCTTTTCTACCGGGTGTATTTTTTGTATTAGCAGGTTTACTCGTTTCAATTTTTCTCGTCAAAGACACAACTCATTTTATCGCACAAGAAGCGGTTGCAAGTAATGTTCGAATTTTTCAAAAGATATGGAAAGAGATTAGCTGGAAACATCATAACATGGGAAGCATTACGATCAACGGCTTAATCAACAATATGAATGATGCGATTGTATGGGGGCTGCTTCCATTATTATTGATTCAACGAGATTTTACGACACCTCAAATTGCTTGGATAGCCGGTATATATCCGGCTGTATGGGGACTATTCCAATTAGTGACTGGGAAAATGGGAGATCGATTCTGTAAGAAGCAAATCATCAGCGCAGGTATGTTTTTACAAGGTGTGGCCATATTAATGTTTGCCTTTTTTACATCATTTTCTGTGAGCATTTGGGCATCAACACTACTCGGTATCGGGACAGCATTGGTATATCCGAATTTTCTCACAGTCATTGCAGAAAATCTACATCCAACACAAAGAGCCAAAGGTTTGAGTATTTTCCGGTTTTGGAGAGACAGTGGTTATGTATTTGGAGCAATTTTAGCAGGGTTGTTGGCTGATGTGTTTGGACTCGGTATTTCTTTGATCATCATTGCCGCCATAACTATTCTTGGAGGATTATTGGCTGAAATCAGAATGTGTTGTACACTTCGTAATTTCTGGAAATCAAATTTATGTTCAGAGGTGGCTGTGTATTAAAATATTTATCTATTTTGGTTACACGGAAGCATTGCTGAATCATGAAGAAATTTTTACTCCCTTTTCTATTTGTTTTTTTCCTGCAACAACTGTCTGCACAATTAAAATTTCCAACAGATGATCATTCAGGAAAAGTTGTTTTTGCTAAAACCTCTTCTATTGAACTACCCAGATCGGAAATGTATAAGCGAACTAAAAATTGGCTGCTATACCAATATGCTACTTCAAAATTTGAAGATTATTTCAATATCAGTAAAAAAGGAAAGCCCATTTATTTACACGAAGACGCAAGGATGAGGAGTATTGCGGGGAAATATGGTTTTTATATCATGTACCCTATTGAAGATTTATCCGGTCTGAATATGGAACAGACTTTTGTAACCTATACATTGACGGTTAATTTTAAAGACACCGCTTTTGAGAGTAAAGTATCAGATTTAAAATGTTATACAACTGCTAGTTCAAAAAATGGAATGCGCCCACCACAATTTGATCTGGAGGCCTATAATAGTCCACAGCTGAATCAATTGGATCATGTTCAGCAATACATCATTCCGCAGGTATTAAACAGTGTCCGAAAAGTACATGAAGACCTTTACCGTAACATTCGATACGGGAATCTCACATCTGAATAGCCAAAACACTGTTGAAAACAACGCAGCATTGTAGTGCTGTTGCTACATGCATTTAACAGTCATTACTATTGCCGGCATCTTCCATCTGTTGTTACTTTGTATCATTAAATATCCCAATTGGGACTTTTTAGAATCCAAACATCTTAAGAAAATCCAAATCGCCTGTTAGCTCTTGTAGTGTAAGCCAAACAGGTAATATCCGAAAAGAAAAACCAAACGCTACGCAACCTTTGCAGGATATATTCCCGCAAAGGTTTTTTATTTTAAATACTGCCTTTTCCAATGAACTTAATAGAATCTCTGTAAAAAGTTGTAGCCTTTTCCCCATTTGTCTGTTAGTTTTTTGCTTGGCCACACTACAGAACCATTATTTTGCAGCATGACCAACATTAACGACGTTCAACTAGAACAAGTGATCATTCATAAAGTGGGCAATCCCACTCGTGGCGAAGAACTAAAATTGTCTACCAACCCGCTAACCCTGAATGACGAGATCGTAAGAGGAATGCTCACGAAGTATTTTTTGTCGCCCTTCAATGAGCACGAGCAATACCAGTTCACACATTTAAGTAGTTTGGAACTGAATGAAGTCTACCAATATGTCACCGGTATCTTTGATGATGCTAAAAATTTTGTTGCACAATCAGCATTGCTTGCCTCTTTTCTATACAATAAAAGCACACATGCCAGGGTAAAAGAAGGTGAATTATATGTAGCGCAATTTAGTCAGGTTCCATTTGGAACAGAATACATAGAAGCCATTGGTTTATTCAAAAGTGAAACAAAAGAAACCTTTTTGAAAGTGTTTCCACACGGACAAAGCTGGGAAGTAATAGCAGAAGATGGTGTGAATATCAATAAACTGGATAAAGGCTGTCTGATTTTCAAAAAAAATAGAGAAGAGGGATATGTAGTATGTGTAGTAGATAACACCAATAAACAGGATACCCAATATTGGGTGAATGATTTTTTACAAGTGACCCGAACATCAAATAGTTATCATCATACCGATGCTGCTTTGGGTATGTGTAAACTATTCATCAGCAATGAGCTAAATGAAAAATTTGAAGTGAATAAAGCTGATCAGATCGACTATTTGAACAAAAGCTTGGAATACTTTAGTACCAAAGAGTCTTTTGATTTGAATGAATTTGCTACCGAGGTATTACACCATCCTGAAGTGATCGATAGCTTTACACAATACAAACAACAATATGAAGTAGCGAGACAGGTCAATATTGAAGATACATTCGATATTCATTTGGCCGCAGTCAAAAAACAACAGCGTGTATTTAAAAGCGTATTAAAACTGGATAAAAATTTTCACATCTATATTCATGGCAGAAGAGACCTGATTGAAAAGGGGTATGATGAAATGAGTGGAAAACATTTTTACAAGATTTTTTTTGATGAAGAGAGTTGATGAAAGCTCCAAGCTGTAGGCTACAAGGTATTTGCTTGAAGAAAACAACTTATATTTATTCTTTAAAGCTTTCCATATGAATACAACCAGAAGATCTTTTTTAAGAAACAGCAGTTTCGCAGCCGCAGCTATTGCGTTCTTTCCTAAATCCATTTTAGCATCCGGTAATACCAAAATGCTGACAGGTGTTCAGTTGTATTCTGTTCGTGAAGCTATGCGCAAAGATCCTTTAGGTACTTTGAAAGCTTTGTCAGATATGGGCTACCGATATGTAGAGCATGCCAATTATGTCAATAGAAAATTCTACGGATACACTGCTAAGGAATTCAAAAAAATTCTGGCTGATCTAGGCATGCAAATGCCAAGCGGACATACCGTTATGGGTAAACAACATTGGGATGCCGGTAAAAAAGAATTCACAGATCTCTGGAAATATACAGTGGAAGATGCCGCTGAAGTTGGACAAGAACTGGTGATCAGTCCGTGGCTAGATGCTGATCTTCGCAAAACACTGGATGAGATGCTTGCTTATATGGAAGTGTTCAACAAAAGTGGGGAACTCTGCAAAGCTGCAGGTATGCGTTTCGGTTATCATAACCACGATTTTGAATTTACTGCCAAGCTCAATGGCATGACTGTGTATGACATCATCTTAAAGAATACAGATCCATCATTGGTGGTACAGCAGTTAGACATGGGTAACCTCTATCATACCGGTGTCAATGCTTTGGAGATTGTACACAACAATCCCGGACGTTTTGTTTCAGTTCACGTAAAAGATGAAATCAAAACAGCAGATGGCAAATCCTTTGAAAGTACCATCCTAGGGAAAGGTGTAGCGAATACCAAAGCCATAACAGATCTCTGCAAATCAAAAGGAGGTACCCTTCATTTCATCATTGAACAAGAAGCATATCAGGGTATTGATCCTATCGAATGTGTAAAGCAAGATTTAGCGGTGATGAAGCAATGGGGGTATTGAGAAAGCAGTGAGCTTTGAGCTGCATGCTACAAGCTTCACGCTACAAGTATTGATGTTGGATGTCTGACCAGTAGAAGAATTTAGTTCGGTAAACGCAAGATCAGCGAACATCTTCAGCGTAGATCATGAAAATCTACTTGTAACATCACTTCACCGATATTACCATATAGAAGAATAAGTGATGAAAAAGCTTCTTTATATTTGGTATTACTCAAAACTAATACCATGCGATTATTGCTTTGCCTTCTACTTGTTTCCTCTTTCACTTTTGCACAAAACTTTACTTCTGCTGAAATACAACGTTGGGAGAAACAAGCGAAAAATGTAACCATCATAAAAGACACCTGGGGTATTCCGCATATCTATGGAAAAACAGATGCGGATGCTGTATTTGGTTTACTCTATGCGCAATGCGAAGAAAATTTTGCTCGTGTTGAAAGAAATTATCTGGAAGTACTCGGTCGACAAGCAGAAGCAGATGGAGAACGTATGTTGTATGCGGATTTACAAATGCGCTTGATCGTAGATAGCGCTGAAGCCATTAAAGATTACAATAATAGTCCGGATTGGTTCAAGAAATTACTGAACGCATTTGCAGATGGCGTCAACTATTATCTATATAAACATCCACAAACAAAGCCTAAAGTGCTTACCCGTTTTGAACCATGGTATCATCTCATGTTTACTGATGGAAGTGTTTCTGCAACGCGTACGGGTGGCATTGCTTTGGAGGAGGTAAGAGAATTTTACAGCGGCAACAAAAAAGCAACCGCTTATCAACCTATCATCCAACATGATATTGAAACGCGAGGCTCGAATGGTTTTGCGATTGCTCCTAAACTCACCAGCAATGGAAATGCCATTTTGTATATCAATCCGCATGTACCTTTTTACTTCCGTCCTGAAATACATATGGTAAGTGAAGAAGGATTGAATGCATATGGTGCAGTAACATGGGGGCAAATGTTTGTATACCAAGGATTCAATGAACATTGTGGATGGATGCATACTACAGGTTATGCTGATGTAGCAGATCTGTATGAAGAAAAAGTAAGCAACATCAATGGCACTTGGGTCTATGAGTATGAAAAGGAATCCAAAAAAGTAAATACAAAAAATATTACGGTCAGCTATTTGAAAGATGGAAAGCAGGTAGCTGTTCCATTCACCGGTTATTATACGCATCATGGACCGGTAATGGGTAACCGAAATGGAAAATGGCTCGCCTTGAAAGAATTCAATCGATCATTAAGCGCATTAATACAATCATGGGTGAGTACAAAAGCCAATAACTTGGATGAATTCAAACAAGCGATGCGTTTATTATCCAATACCACGAATAACACCGTTTATGCTGATGACAAAGGAAATATTGCTTACTGGCATGGCGACTTCGTTCCAAAGCGTGATCCTTCGTTTGATTTCACCAGACCTGTTGATGGAAGTATCAAAGCCACTGAATGGCAAGGTACACATGCATTGGAAGAAATTGTACAAGTACATAATCCATCTATTGGTTGGATACAAAATTGTAACTCCACTCCTTTTACTGCTTCAGGAAAAGATAGTCCGGATAAAAACAAGTACCCATGGTACATGGCACCAGATGGTGAAAATGCAAGAGGTATCAATGCCGTGCGTTTGTTATCAACAGCCAATGACCTCACTTTAGATAAAGTAATTGCATTGGGCTATAATCGTTATCTCGCTGCTTTTGATTTTCTGATTCCTGCTTTACTCAAAGATTATGATAGTGATGCTGATGCCAGTAGAAAAGCAACATTAAAAGAAGCCATCGACTTACTCCGCAATTGGGATAAGACCTCATCCGTTTCCTCAATCGCAACCAGCATTGCAATTGATTGGGCCAATCAACTCGGACAATTCATACCGCGTGCCGAAACCATGGAAGAAGGCACCAATTCAGTAAAACGTTACGAAGACATGGCTAAGCTATCGCCTGATCAAAAACTGGGAACACTAAAAAAAGTACTCGATGACCTAACCAAAACCTACGGCAACTGGCGCCAACCTTGGGGCGAGATCAATCGCTATCAGCGTGTGGCTGATGGAGAAAGGTTTGATGATAACAAACCTAGTATAGCAGTTCCTTTAGCTTCTTCACGCTGGGGTTCATTGCCGGCTTATGAAAGCAGATCAGGAAACGGATACAATAAACGTTATGGTGTTTCAGGCAATAGCTTTATTGCAGCTGTTGAGTTCGGCAAAAGATTAAAAGCTAAAACCATTCTTACCGGTGGACAATCCACCGATCCTAAGTCTGCTAATTTTACAGATCAGGCGGAAGGATTTATCAATGGAAAATTCAAAGACATTTTCTTTTATAAAGAAGATGTAATGAAGAATAAAGTGAAGACCTATCATCCGGGGGAGTGATAGGAAAGAGACAAGAAAAAAGACACAAGTAACAAGGAAGAAGACAAGGGTTAAGAAACAATAGTTCAACTTTTGGAAAGCTTTATTGCTTTCCAAAAGTTTATTTGTAACGTCATTGTTCTTTATCGAAAATGGCTTTGTAGTATGTAGTATCCTTCTCCGAGAAATTGATACGTCTATTAGCTTTCCCTTTCAATTCAAACTCATCATTCACGGTAAATTTCACTTCTGTGAACTTGTAGTCGGTTTACAATAGAATTTAAGAAAGGTTCATCGCTTCTTCCTAATTTATTTGAATGGTCATAACATATAATGATAAAAGAAAGCGCCGAACTAAAGTCCGGCGCTATTTAACATTGATACCTTGTATCTTCCTTGCGGCTTGTAGCTTGTAACTTGAAGCCTTATTAGCCTTACTTCAATTGTTTCAACAACTCATTCACTGCAGCTTCCAATTGCTGATCACGGCCTTTATTCACTATATCGTATTCATTCATCAATTTGATATCAGGTTCTGTTTGAGCATTTTCCAGATATTGATTCTGTAGACCTTTAACACCCACAGGAGGTACACCCCAACGAATACTATTGTCTTGTAATTGTTCCCATGCAGCAAAAGTGCAAGTTCCCGGTACCGGCATTCCTACCAACTTACCAATACCCAACTCTTTGAAGGCATAAGCATAACAATGACCATCACTGTATGCTGCTTCATTAACAATTGAGATACTAGGCTTAGTCCAGCGGAAGTTAGGCTCATACCCATTGCTTCTGGTATCAGTTGTATAGTCAAAGAATTTTTTACCACTCAAGAACATGGCAAGATCCGCTACGAGGTCACCACCTCCATTAAAACGGACATCAACCACTATGGCTTTTTTATTTACATACTTGCCCATAATTTCTTCATAAGTGGTACGATATGCACCATCACTCATTCCGGGAATGTGTACATATCCTAACTGACCATTACTTAAACGCTCTACTTCATCCTGATTTTTCTTCACCCATCTTCTGTATAACAATCCGTTTTCTTCACCGGTAGAGATCGGCTTTACGGTTACTTCCATTTTAGTATTGCCATCTAAAATTGTCAGCAATGTATTTTGTCCGGCTTTACGATTGAGATATTGTGCGATATCTGTATCTGCCGCAATCGTTACGCCATCAATTGCTTCGATGATCATTCCTGGTTTCACATTGATATCAGCACGATCCAATGGACCACCTTTAATGATCTCTTCAATTTTATAACCCACTCCTTTATAATTCTGATCGTAGAATACACCCAAAGAAGCAGTAGCATCAGCATTTGCAACAAATGCATTATAAGATGCTCCACTGTGACTCACATTCAGCTCACCTAATAACTCACTCAGCATTTCAGCAAACTCAAAGTTGTTACCGATATGAGCGAGGTGACGTTCATAATCAGGCTTATAACTATCCCAGTTAACACCATGCATGGTTCTGGTATAGAAAGTCTCTTTGGTTCTGCGCCAAACATGTTCAAACATAAATAGTCTTTCTGCAGCAACATCTAAGGTCATTTCACCATTGATACCTACTACATCTCTTTTCCCACTATTAGGTTCTATCTTAGAGATACCACCATTGGCAGAGAGGAAGATGTTTTTCTGATCTTTATCCCATACCATACTTCCACCTTGCGCATTCAATGTTACCAGCATTTTGGTTTCACGTGTACGCAAGTTGGTGGTCCAGAGATTCACACCTCTTTCAAAACGAGTCAGGTAATACAAGGTTTCTCCATCTTTACTTACCAAGGCATCACTCATTTGAGAAGAATGAATAGTCAATTTAGCTTTACGCATATTTAATCCTTCCCAATCAATTACTACACTGTCTTTTTTAGATGCTGTCTTTTTGCTGGTATCAGCCTTTGCTTTATTGTCCTCAATCTCTTTCTGCAATGCAGCATCTTCTTTACTCAATTTAAATTTATCAAAGGCTTCTTGTGTGAAGAACATCGCATATACATCGGCTTGTGCACCACCACTTTGAGCTACGGCCTTCAAACCATCTCTATTACTGAACCACATCATGGCTTTTCCACCCATGATCCATTTGGCACGACCATCATTGAAACCACTTTCAGTTAGGTTGATCACTTTGCCTTTTCCATCAGATGAAACCAATCCCACTTCACCGGGAGCAACACCGGGAACTGCATAATCAAATAAGAACCATTTACCATCAGGACTCCATTGGAAGTACTGATCGTTATCACCATTCGAGAACAGCTCTTTATCTGTAAGAATGGTTCTGGTTTGCTTGGTAGCAATATTGTACACTTTCAATGTCATTCTGTTTTCAATAAAAGCGATCTCTTTTCCATCAGGAGAATATGCAGGCTGATAGTTTTCATTATTGTTTGAAATAACCGCTGTTTCATTCAATACAGTAGAAGCATAGAAATAAGGCTCTTCACTTCTTTGCTTTTTAGTTTCAAAGATCTTCCAACTGTTTCCTCTCTCTGAAGAGTATAGCAATGTTTTTCCATCCGGAGAAAAGCTTACCAATCTTTCCTGCTCAGGGGTATTGGTAATTCTTTTGGTAACACCGCCGTCTACACTACTTACAAATACTTCACCACGGAAGATATAGGCTACTTCTTTTCCGTTGGGAGAAACTGCCATATCTCTTACACCACCACTTACAGGTACTACTCTTGTATTGTTACTACGAACATCAGCAACAATGTTCACGCTTACTTTTTGTGGGCGTCCATTACCCTTCATTGTGTAGAGTTCCCCATCATAACCAAAACAGATGGTTCCATCATTGGCCAGACTTAAAAAACGAACAGGATGTTTTTTGAAAGTGGTCAACTGTTGAGATTTACCACCTTCAATTCCCATTTTATGTACGTTGAATGATCCACTTTCTTCACTCAAATAATAAAATGCTTTATCTGCATCTGTGAAAACAGGGTTTCTATCTTCTCCATTGAATGTGGTGATCTTCTTATGAGTCTTCGCATTATTATCATAGATCCAGATATCTCTGGCGATAGCGGAAGTATGGTGTTTACGCCATTGGTTTTCCCCACCTTTTTTATCTTGGTACAACATGAATTGTCCGTTACTGCTCAGGTTCACCCATTCTGCAGGTGTAGTTAATACTTGCTCAGGGCGACCACCGTTAACGGATACTTTATACAACTCAGGTTGAGAGCCTGTTGGATATGTACGATTGCTTGCAGCATCCTGACGAGTAGAGCCAAAAAGAACAGATTTATTATCTGCCGTAAAACTATAAGGCAATTCTGGTACAGAATGATAGGTGAGTCTTTTAGCTTCTCCACCTTCAGCAGGAATAAGGAATACATCAAAATCGCCAAAGCGATCGCTGGCAAATGCGATATGTTTTCCATCCTTGCTCCAGATAGGCATCATATCATTGGCCTCGTGTAAGGTAAGCATGGTAGCAGTGCCTCCTGAAGCAGGCACTTTATAAATATCTCCTTTGTACGTAAATGCAATGGTTTTCCCATCAGGCGAGATGGCTGAATAGCGCATCCAGTTCGGATCATTTTGCGCCGATGAATGCATACCAATTAATAGCGCTAGGAGCGCAATTGACAATTTTCTCATAGTAGTAATTAAAATGAACCGGTAATTTAAGAAAGAACCGCCAAGATTTTTCAGGAGTTTGATGAGTGAGCGACTAAATCGGTAAAGGAGGATTTTCAGTATCTTGTTTGCACAGGATGGGGCGCAGATCTTTATGATAGATTATGATTTTATATCTGCGTTCATCATCATCATCATAAAAAATCTGCGGCTCATAAATATATACCTATGAAAATATTCTTCCTTTCCTTACTGGCTTTCAGTCTTTCCAGTTCTATTGCGCAGCAACGAGCTAGGGAAATGGGTATAAAGATCGGGGTACTGGAAACAGGTAAACTCAACAGCATTACCGATATAGCTGGAGTAAAAGTGGGTCATGCCACATTGATTCAAGGAACAAACGTACGCACTGGGGTTACCGCCATTCTGCCACATTCAGGTAACTTATTTCAAGAAAAAGTGCCGGCTGCTATTTATGTGGGTAATGGATTTGGTAAGCTGGCCGGCAGTACGCAGGTCAAAGAGTTGGGTAATATTGAAACACCTATCATTCTCACCAATACCCTAAGTGTGGCCACCGCCATGGAAGCAGTGATCGAACATACGCTTTTGCAAAAAGGTAATGAACAAGTACAATCTGTGAATGCTGTGGTGGGAGAAACCAATGATGGCGGACTGAATGATATTCGGGGAAGACATGTTCGTAAGTCTGATGTATTGAATGCCATTCTTACTGCTTCTGATGAAAAAGTAGCAGAAGGTTCAGTTGGAGCAGGTACCGGTACTGTTTGTTTTGGTTTCAAAGGAGGTATTGGCACTTCTTCTAGAAAATTACCGGAAAGTTTAGGCGGGTATTCCGTTGGAGTATTGGTACAAACGAATTTCGGTGGTGTCTTGGAGATCAATGGGGTACCTGTTGGGCAAGAACTTGGTCAGTTTAGTTTTAGTCGTGAGCTAAGTAAAAAATCTGATGGCTCCTGTATGATCGTTGTAGCTACTGATGCACCATTGGATAGCCGCAATTTGGAACGATTGGCCAAGCGTGCATTTATGGCATTGGCAAAAACAGGCGGTATTGCTTCCAATGGAAGTGGCGATTATGTAATCGCTTTTTCTACAGATAGCAGTTTACGCATCCCTCATGTACCTCGTACAAAAACATTGAACACTTCATTATTGGCGAACGACGCGGTTACACCTTTGTTTCTTGCAGCCATTGAAGCAACTGAAGAAGCAGTATTGAATTCGTTATTCATGTCTGCTACTATGAAAGGAAAAGACCATCGTGAAATACCGGGATTGCCGGTGGAGAAGGTGAAAGAGATTTTAAAAAAGTATAACAAGATTAAATGAATAGGATGAGACGCAGATTTTTATGATCAGTTATGATTCACACCGATTATTTATCATCATGATCAATCATAAAAATCTGCGTTCCATAAAACAACATCAAGTATATTATGATCAGTTACGTCAATGGAACATTCGTCGAATCAACAGCAGCCAGCATTCCAGTGAATGATCTGGGTTTACAACGTGGCTATGGTGTTTTTGATTTTTTGCGTGTAAAAGGAAAACAACCACTTTTTCTTCAACAGCATATCGATCGATTGTATCGTTCCTTAGAGTATATGCGTTTACAGTTATCGTATAGCAAAGAAGAATTGATCACCATCATTCAATCACTGATCGATCAAAATCAATTGTCACATTCTGGTATTCGTATCACGGTAACAGGAGGTGCTTCACCGGATGGATATACCCCCGTTGAACCTCATCTCATTATCGTACAACAACCCATTCCAGAGCCTCCCGAAAGGATGTTGACATCCCCTTATAAACTCATCACACATCATTACCGCAGACAACTGCCTGAAGTAAAGACTACCGATTATTTGATGGCCATCTGGCTTCAACCTTTGATCAAGGAGCAAAATGCACAAGATGTATTATATCACTTTAATGGATCAATAAGTGAGTGTCCGCGTTCCAACTTTTTTATCATCACACAAGAAAATATACTCGTAACACCTGATGAGGGAATGTTGAAAGGCGTAACAAGGGCCAATATTCTTTCTGTGGCCAAGCAGATCATGCAAGTGGAAGAAAGACCGGTAACTCTGGAAGATATCCGTACAGCCAAAGAAGCTTTTATTTCCAGTTCTACTAAACGTATCATTCCGGTAACCGTAATAGATGAATTACATTTTGGGAGCTATTCAGCAAATAGTTTTTCCGGAAAACTTTTCGAAGCCTTACGATTACTGGAAAACCAAGCGGAAAGCCTTTGATCGTATCACATAAATATGCTGTTTTTTATACCCGCTGCAGATAGTAGATTTGTAGAGTGCTGCTTCGTTTATCTTCTTATATAGTGATATTCTTTTTTTGTGTGGTCATCGCTACTGCACAAGAAGGTTATACATTCACACAACTCAATATAGATGATGGACTCGCCAGTAATGATGTACATGCATTGCATCAGGATGAAAAAGGATTTATCTGGGTAGGCAGCTCCAATGGATTACAAAGATTTGATGGGACTAAGTTTGTCAACTTTTTTATGCCGGGTAAAAAAGGAAGTGATGCGTTGCCCATTTCTACACTTGATTATATTGTACCCGGTAAGAACGGAACACTTTGGTTGTATTTTCCCGAATTACGTGAAGTGGGAATTTTTGATCCTTCAAAATTTGTTTATCGTAAGATCCCTATTCGTCCCGACAAGCCTATTCCACCCAGGATCAATGCACGATTATGGAAAGACAAAATGGGCAGTATCTATCTTTCTATTCAACCAACGGGTATTTTAAAATATGATAGTGCTGCCAACGCCTTCACATCTTCCGCTCCATTTCGTATTCCTGAAAATTGGAACTATGGTATACGATCTGCTGAAGACCCACGCAATGGGTTATTATGGCTTACGTTTGGGGACAAGGGTTTAGCTGCTTATGATTATAAAACCGGTGAAACCTATACCCGCTTATACAACCCTAAAAAAATTCCTTTGCTCGATAACTGGCGAGTGCAAGAAAGTATCGCCAATATATTCATCGATTCAAAAGGAAGATATTGGTTATATAACTGGCCGGTATGGGCAGGTGGTGGCGAAGTGATTCACTGTTTAGATTCTACCGGAACAAAATATTTAAAAGATACCGCCGGACTTGTTGTATTCACAGGCAAGTATGGAGAATACCGAAACATGACTGAACTGCCCAAGAGTGGTTTATGGGTATTTGGTCTTGATAAATTATTCAGCTTCAATAAACGATCTAATAAATTTAATTTTTACAAAAGTGATCCACTCAGAAATTTTGATATCCACTATGAAGTAGTACATCAGGTAATAGAAGACCGAGAGGGCGGCATTTGGGTTGCTACCAATGAAGGCTTGTATTTTTCGCCACCAGGTACAGATGGCAATGGCGTACAGAATATGATGGTGATGGATAAAACAGGATCCCATGAATTCACAGACATTCTTGAACTCAGCAATGGTGATTATTGGCTGACCAGTTGGGGGAGAGGAGTAGTAACGCTGGATCGCACTTTCAAAAAGAAGTCTTATGATATTTTCAAACCCAGACCCTCCTCTTGGCCTCTAGCAACACGTTTAGGCGTAAACCTTACCTGGTGTATGCATCAGGAGAAAGCTACCGGCGATGTCTGGATCGGATCGAATGGAGGTATTCTTACACGCTATAATCCTGTAACCAATAAAACCACCTATTACAATCCACCCGAATTTGCAAATGCAACCGTTCGATATATCACAGAAGATAAAAAGGGACGTTTATGGTTCAGTACACAGCGAGGAAGAATCATTGTATTTGAGAATAATAAGTTCAGGGTTGTTAAAGATTATGGAACAGCCATCATTCCAAAATTAATGTTTGATAAAGAGGGATGGCTATGGGCTGCAATTCAAGGCACCGGAATCATTGCTTTCGATGGAGAAAGTGGAAAATTATTACAACAATATTCAAAAGAAGAGAACGGCTTATTTTCTTCCACCGGTAACGATATCGATCAACTGAACGACAGCATCATTGCTTTTGGTGCAGGCGCATTGAATCTAATCAACAAACAAACCGGAAAAGTTCGCGTCATTTCTTATGAACAAGGACTTCCTTCCAATTCCATTCAGCGATTAAGAATCGATCGTTCAGGTTATTTATGGATCAATACCAATAATGGTTTATGCCGTTATAACCCTTACAATAACAATATCACGACCTACTCGAGTAGAGATGGTATGATAATGAGTGAAAAAGTAAAAACAGCCGACTACTTGTGTAGTGAGGGATTTGTCATGTTTGCCGGCTCAAATTCATTGATGTTCTTTCAACCTGAAATGTTTGAAACCAATCAACAGCCACCCGATGTAAGCATCACTGATTTCAAATTATTCAATCAATACCTGCCAATTGATTCCCTTGCAGCTCAGAACGAAGTGAAGTTAAAATATGACCAGAATTCTTTTAGCCTGTATTTCTCTTCTCTAAGCTATATCAATCGTGATAAGCTCATTTACTATTATAAAATGGATGGCATTGATGATGAATGGCAGCGAGCTGACCGACAAAAACTTGTCAACTATTCATTACTGCCTCCGGGAAAATATACCTTCAATGTGTACTGTGAAAATATTGATGGTGTAAGATCAAAAAATATTACTACACTCATCATTTATATTAAACCTCCTTTCTGGAAGACCTGGTGGTTCCTGAGTATATTGAGTCTTGCTTTTTTTGGCTTGTTGTATTTCATCCATCGTCTTCGCATCAACAGAATATTGGCAGTGGAAAATCTGCGTAATAGCGTTGCCCGTGATTTGCATGATGATATGGGATCAACTCTGAGTACCATCAACATTCTCAGCACCATGGCCAAAAGTAAGTTGAATACAGATAATGTACGTGTTAGCGAATACCTCGGAAAAATCAGTGATAACAGTCAACGTATGATGGAGGCCATGGATGATATTGTATGGAGTATCAAACCCATGAATGACTCCATGCAAAAAATCACTGCACGTATGCGGGAAATAGCCACTAGTGTATTGGAAGCAAAGGATATTGATCTAGACTTCAGAACAGACCCATCTATCGAAGAAGTAAAGATGGATATGCAGGCACGCCGAGATTTTTTCCTGGTATTCAAAGAAGCCATTAATAATATTGCCAAATACTCCAACGCTTCCAAAGCTCAGATTCATTTGGCATTACATCATCAAAGACTGATCATGATCATTCAGGACGATGGAATTGGTTTTGATATTGATAAAGCTGATGGCAATGGATTGGGAAATATGTACAAAAGAGCAGCTGCGCTAAAGGGAAGAATCAATATTCAATCTAAACCCGGAGAAGGCACCCAGATCACCCTGAACATCCCTGTTCAATAATCGCCTCTATCACATAAATATGTGGTGTTGCATCTGCATTCACCTTTCGCCGAGTTTATTCACCACTCAACCCAAAATTTACTCGCCCGTTCACACCATCATGCGATTGTTATCACATCTGATATACATGAGTTTTGTGCTTTAACTTAACTCAAAGCAATGATAAAATATTCTTTATTAGTATTGATAGCAGGGCTGCTCACCGTTTCCTGTAATAAAAAAGATAGCATAACTCCTCCAGCAACAACACCTGTTATAGTATCAAAAAAAGTGAAAGAGATCAGGAATGCTCCAAATGATTTCAGAACCTACACTTTTAATCCTGATGGAAGTCTACAACAGTATTCATCGCAATTTACTAGTAGAGCAGATGGCGCCGTAAGTCAGTACAGTCTTAGTTTTCAATATGATCAAAAAAGATTGGTGAAAATGCAAGCTGCCAATGGTTATAGTCTCTATTATTATAAGGATGGTAAGCCTCATACCATTCAAAGCTATAACCAGCAAAACAACTTATTTGCAACCAGCTTTCTTACCATCAATGAGAAGAACCAAGTCATGGAGATCGTAGAGCAATTCAAAGTGCCTATGTCTAATGATTTAGCCGAAACCAAAACGCTATTTTTCTATAATTCACAAGGTAATATTGTCCGTCGCGAATATTATTCCCGCCAGAATCTAAACGATCCTTTCGAATTCTATTACAAACAATTATATGAGGACTACGATAATAAAATCGCTAATAAAGAAGAAGTCGGTACAGACTATTTTCTTCATGACTTTGTACTCATGAAAAATAATCCCGGCAGGATCATTACTGTAGATAAACTTGGCCTTACAGGTAGGGTTGACCGTTTCGAATATACCTATGATAATGATGGTTATGTTCTTACAAAAAAGCATTTTGTAGATAATATGCCGAACCCAGTTATACCTATTACATTCACTTATACTTATTGGTAATATGCAATCCTCTGATCGGCATTTTAGAAAAAAACTGTTTTACCTGATTATCTTTATTGCAGTGATCACAGGTATTCTCATTGTATCATTGATCTGGCTTCAAAAATCGGTAGAGAATCATTATACAATTCAGCAGCAGCAACCAGCTGAGTCCATAGAATTATTGTATAGTCCGGATGAAGAATATAAAGTGATCGGAAAAGCGGACGCTCTTTCTTCAACTCACAGAACCATGATAGCGGATCTTCAAACCACCAATAATGTTTCTAACTAAAATAATCGGCATACTGGTTTTAACTGCAACAACCCTTCATGCAAAAGCCATGCAGGATTCAGTACACCAGCGTGTATTTACAGTGAATGAATTGTTGAGTGATTATGATAGTTTACACAAGATCATCACCGGTAATCACCCTGCTCTTTGGGCAGATGCTGATAGCGCCGCCACTGAACAAAACTGGAAAGAGACCAGAAAAAAGATTGTACGGCCGATGAAACGCTGGGAATTCATCGAACTCGTTGCACCTGTTACTACACAATATAATGACGGACATACTGCTCTCACTTATGATTTTGATTTTGAAGAAGTAGAGGGATTGATCAACAGAAATGGAAAACTCTTTCCTTATCGTGTGAGGTTATACAATGATACACTTTGGATCATCGAGAACTGGAAAGACAGCTCCTCTTTGTACCGGGGTTTGATCGTACAATCGATCAATGGAGTAAGTACAAAAGATATCCTACAAAGGATCTTGCCGGTAGTTCCTGCAGACCATTATAGGATGAAAGAAGCTTCTTTATCACGTTTGTTCCCCTTTTTATTATGGTCATTGTATGGATGGGAAAACCAGTATGAGATCGTATTACAAGAACCTTATCAGCAAAAAATCTTGACTATCTATCCGGAAGGAATCACGATGACTGGATTTTTCCAAAGACAATTCCCCAAGAAAAAATGGGCTCTTCAATTATTCAAGGAGCAACAACTGGCCATCATTTCTTGTTCCTCTTATAATAATTATGCAGAAGCCATTCGTTTTATTGATTCTGCCTTCGCCATTATTCAAAAGGAAAAAATCCAACACCTAGCTTTTGATATTCGCAATAATGGCGGTGGCAATTCTTCCATCGGTGATCATCTGTTGGCATACATTGCAAAACAGCCCTATATCGATGTCTATAGTAAAACCTTACGCAACGGATCTATGATGAGCCGTTTCAAAGAAAACAGTGGCATGTACCGTATGATGCAAAATTTTATCAAGAACGGAACTAGAATTGGCGATAACTATACCATACATTTTCAAACAAAAACATTGGATACCACTATCAAGAAAGAAAATATTTTTCGTGGTCGATTTTATTTGCTTACAGGACCTATCACTTATTCTTCTGCACACATGACCGCATTGTCTGTAAAGTCTGCTGACCTTGGCACTATCATTGGTGAACCTACCGGAGAGCGTATTGATCTCACAGGAGAAAATGCCAGCTTTACATTGCCCAACACCCAATTGTATGGCTATTGTTCCATGGCGGTATATGAAGGCGCAGTAAGCGATAAAAAATCAAAAGGGGTGCAGCCGACTATTTTTATACCTTTCCAGCCATCAGCACTTTTATCAGGCAAAGATCCTGTCGTTGAAAAGTTAATGGAACTGATAAAATAAAAACGTTGATCCACTCTATTGCATACGCAACAACAAATCTACAAGTTCGGTGAGATCACAATCAAACTGCTCTTACCCAAACAACAGGACCTCCGAAAAGAATGGCAGGAACAAAAGCTATCTCATTTCCCATTCTGGGGTAAATGCTGGCCGGCTGCAGAAGCATTAGCGGGTTTTCTCGCATCAAATCGGCATTATGCAAAAGATAAAACCGTATTAGAGCTCGCAGGTGGGCTCGGTCTTCCTTCATTAATAGCTTCATCATTTGCAAAAGAAGTTTGTTGCTCAGATTTTTTACCGGAGCCCCTTAACTATGTTCGCGCATCTGCTGACTTGAACCATATTACCAATCTCAGTACAAGGATCATTAACTGGCAACAATTACCAAAAGACTTGAATGTCGACGTATTGTTGTTGAGTGATATCAATTATAATCCATCAGACTTTGATGCATTGAATAAAATGTTACAGTATTTTTTAGATCAGAATACATTAATACTATTAAGCACTCCTCAGCGTATCATGGGTAAACCTTTTATAGAAAAGTGGACGCCCTATCAACAGTATCATGAAGTAATGGATAATGATATTAGTTTGTTTGTATTAGGTAGTTCATGAAATATAGATGACCCTTCGCTAAAAGAAACAAGGAATGATCTTGCTTTTATTCGCTTGATCAAAAAACCAGATACATTCTTATTATCTGTGCAGTTCTGACTTGTTGATAAATTTGTAATTGTTCCGGTAAATCCTGCATCTTGACATCTTTGCCATTGATATTCCTGAAAGCCACCTCCATCGCCATCTGGAAGTGTCCCAGTAAAAGTTCTAGAGACATTCCAAACTTGGCATTTATTACCAATACTGATTGTTCCTCCCCCCCGTTATTTGCGCCTCTGCAGAAAAAGAAATAAACAATAAAAGAAGAAAGAAAAAACAGAACTGTTTAGAAAGCGATCGCCTACTCCGAATCACAGACACGGATGCACAGACATTGGACCATATAAACCTTACGTAGTTCATCTGGGGGGATATTGAACCTTACTATAAAGATATATTAATAAGGTAATCAACAGCTTATCCGTTTAAAAGTTCATACACGGTTAACAGTTACATATACGTATAAAACAAGCTGTTGGTATGTTATTACTGAAGTTTTTTTCAATAAATAACCCCGACTTTACAGTCGGGGCGTTTCTCAGGGTTTGGTCTTAGGCGAACCAAAACTCTTTAGGTATTTGTAGGTTGTTAGGCAACACCAATATACATAAAGAATTTACATTGCTCATTTACCTTTCATCCATTTTTTTATGTTGTATATGTAAAAGAAATGAATAATTTTGCCCTGCTTTCGATCAACAAATCTGAAAGAGATTCGTACACGAATACCTGTTTTATGAACATCTAAGCAGGGTACCAGACAACCAACACTGCTACCCATCTTTTGTCAACAACCCTTAATCGTACGCCTTAGGCGTGCCATCTTTCATTTTACATAATTCAATCAGGTAATGACGAATACTACTATCAATCATACGCCCAAAAAGGGCTTTTTCAGCTATTTCCGCGAAGCACTCAACAGCGAGCACCAGGATTTTACTCAAGGCAGCATCCGCAAAGCCGTGTTCATGCTAGCCATACCCATGATACTTGAAATGTGCATGGAGTCTGTGTTTGCCGTGGTCGATATTTTCTTTGTGAGTAAACTCGGTGCCGGTGCAGCCGCCACTGTTGGACTCACAGAATCTTGTCTCACCCTTATTTATTCTGTTGCCATCGGTTTAAGCATGGCCGCTACTGCGATGGTGGCCAGAAGAGTGGGTGAGAAAAATCCCGAAGGTGCTGCCAAGGCTGGAGCGCAAGCTTTATTACTTTCTTTTGGTGTATCTGTACTCATCAGCATCATCGGCATCTTTTATGCTGGCGAGGTTCTGGCACTCATGGGTGCCGATGCATCTGTTGTAGCTATGGGGACCAATTATACTCGCATCATGTTGGTGGGTAACCTCGTGATCATGTTATTATTTCTCATTAATGGTATCTTCCGCGGCGCAGGTGATGCAGCCATGGCCATGAAAAGTTTATGGTTGGCAAATATCTGTAACATCATTCTCTGTCCGATATTGATCGATCAGTTTGGTTTAACAGGTGCAGCCATTGCTACAACTACGGGTAGAGGTATTGGTGTATTATATCAGTTATACCATTTATTCAATGGAAAAAATATCATACGCATCGTTCGCAAACATTTTATTCCGAATAAAGAGATCCTTTCATCGATTGCCAATATTGCATCCACCGGAACCTTACAATTCATCATCGGTTCTGCCAGCTGGATAGCAATGGCCAGAATTGTTTCCGGTTTTGGTAGTGATGCCGTAGCAGGTTATACCATCGCCATCCGTTTGCTCATTTTCTTTATCATGCCTGCATGGGGATTGAGCAATGCGGCTGCAACACTTGTCGGACAAAATCTCGGCGCACAACAACCTGATCGTGCAGAGCAATCTGTTTGGAAGACTGCGCGTTACAATGCCATCTTTATGGCATTTGTATCAGTACTCTTTGTAGTAGGAGCTGAATTTTTTGTGGGATTGATCTCACATGATCCGGCAGTCACCAAAACAGCAGTAACCGCATTGCGTATTGTGAGTTTGGGATATATTTTCTACGGTGTAGGAATGGTGATGATCAATGCCTTCAACGGCGCCGGTGACAGCAGAACACCTACCTGGATCAATTTATTTTGGTTCTGGGTTTTCCAAATACCTTTTGCACTATTACTTTCAAAAGTACTCAACATGGGCACCACCGGTGTCTTCATCGCCATCGTAACCACAGAAACCTGTATCACCATCACTAGTGTGATTCTGTTCAAACGTGGGAAGTGGAAGTTGGTGAAAGTGTGAGGAAGCTATGAGCTGCGAGCCGTGAGCTACGAGCTATGAACATTGAGCTATAAACCTGTAACAAGGATTGTTATCTTAAGTTTTTCTTGGCTCGCAGCTCGTCGCTCAAGGCTCACTGCTTTCTTCAAAACCACCCTCTTCTCTTAAACACCACCAACATCCAAACCGGTACGACCAGCATGAGGCCTACGGCGATGAAGAAACCGTATTGGTGGTGGATGTATGGGATACGATCGAAGTTCATACCAAAGATGCCGCCGATGACCGTTGCGGGTGCAAGTAAACAGGTTACGATGGCCATTACTTTCATGACCTCGTTGGTCTTTAAGTTTACATTGCTGAGGTAGAGATCTTGCAGGTTCATCATCATATCGCGATAGTTCTCTGCTAGGTCATTCGCTTGGAGAATATGATCATACACATCTTTGAAATACTTGGTAGTTCTTTCTTCCAGCAAATCACTTTCACTTCTGATAAATCCATTGATCAATTCTCTAACCGGACTCACATTCCGTTTCAGTACGATGAGTTCTTTGCGCAAGCTATTGATGACTGCCAGTGTGCGCGTATTACTGCCGCGAATAATTTTCTCTTCCAATAACTCAATACGATCTCCCAATTTCTCCATCACAATATAATAGTTGTCAACGATCATATCCAATAACGCATAACAGAGATAATCGGCACCACTCACACGAAGCTTACTACCATTGAGTTTCAGCTTATCGCGAATAGGATTGAAGACATCTCTCCCTGCGTCTTCTTGAAAAGAAAGTACAAATCCTTTTCCCAAAATGATACTGATCTGTTCTGTTTCAACCGCACCGGTTTGTTCATTGAAGTAAAGCATATTGAGTAAACAGAACATCACATTGTCCATCTCATCCATTTTCGGACGTTGGCTCACACTCATGATGTCTTCAACAATGAGGTAGTGTATACCAAAGTGATTACATAAAGCTTCTACATCTGCTTTTCGAATACCATCCACATTGATCCAAGAGATATGGTCATTATCACGATACGCAAAACATTCTTGAATTTGGGTCAATTGAGTTTCCAAGAATTCAGTGGGCGAGTAATCATACACTTTCACTTTGATCTCACTGGCTTCAACGCGTTCGGGAATAACGGTAGGGTTCACATGAAAGATATCCCGCGTACGCTTGGTATCAAAGAGTGATAAAGGGTTTAGGTATTTGAGGTATTTAGCGCCGGTCATGATTTAAAAATAAGAAATAAGAAACAGGGAACACGAAACAAAGAACAAGAAAGTTTCAAGTAATCAGGTACAAGTTACAAATTGTGTCAAAGTTCACTCCGGCGAGAACTTTCTTCTTATTATTGTTCCGTATTTCTTAGTCTTCATTGTCCCCAGTTTCTTCTCTCTTGTTGCTTCATTCCCATTACTTTTACCAAAATTTTCTATGCCAATTATTTCCAACATTTCTTATCGCGCTCCTTTTTGGCAATGGAATGGGCATGTGCAGTCGATTTATCCGAGTATGTTTCGAAAAATACATTTTCAATACGATCATCGGGAGAGACTGGAATTGGCAGATGGAGACTTTGTGGATCTGGATTGGCATCAACAAAACACCATTAACAAAAAGCTAGTCATCATTACACATGGATTGGAAGGGGATTCCGGTAGACACTATGTAACAGGTATGGCAAAAAAATTTGCATCACAAGGATGGGATGCATTGGGATGGAATTGCAGAAGTTGTAGCGGTGAACCCAATCGATTATTACGTTTTTATCATCATGGTGATGCAAATGATCTAAGAGCTGTGATTCAACATGCCATTCATAAATATGATTATGAAAACATTGTACTGGTTGGATTTAGCATGGGTGGTAGTTTGAGTTTACGATCTGTAGGCGAATTTCCGGATCAGGTTCCAGCTGCAGTCAAAAAAGTGATCGGCATTTCTGTTCCATGTGATCTGTATGCAAGCGTACAAGCACTTTCACAATCGGGTAATTCTATTTATGTGAACCGATTTTTAAAAAAATTAGGAAAAAAGATCAAAGAGAAATCTATTCGCTATCCTGATCAGATCAGTTATGAGGGTTATGAACAGATCCGTGACTTTATTGAATTCGATAATCGATACACCGCTCCCTTACATGGTTATAAAGATGCCATCGATTTTTATACACGTGCTAGTGTAAAACCATTGCTCACCCGAATAAAAATTCCCGTTTTATTGATCCAGGCATTGAATGACCCATTTTTATCACGTGATTGTATGGGGTATGAGGCTGCAGACAGTAATCCAAGTATCCTACTCGAAACAACAGCTGCAGGCGGACATTGCGGATTTATGTTGCCGGGTACTTATGAAAGCTATCCGGAAAGAAGAGCGATTGTTTTTGCAAACAACTGACCCTTGTAGTGTGAAACTTGTAGCTTGCATCTTAAACATTTTATTTCTTCAATTTGTAGTTCATCACAGATATGAAAAGAAGAACCTTTCTACAACAGAGCAGTTTGGCTATGATGACATTGGCAACAAACGCACTGTATGCTGAGCCTAGTAGAAAAAATCATTTTCGTTTTCAGTTATGGCGTCACTCCACTTTGTTCATCGAAGTGAACAAGCTCAATATTCTGGTAGATCCTATGTTGAGTGCAAAAGATGCCATGAATCCTATTGGAAATGCCGGCAACAGTTTCAGAATACCCATGGTAGATCTTCCTTTCAACGAAGAAGCACTGAAGAAAAAACTCAATACTGTTAACGCCATACTACTCACACATCTACACGCCGATCATTGGGATGCCAAGGCAAGAGAGTTGATCCATAAGGAGATCCCGATCATTTGTCAGCCCACAGATGTAGATAGATTGAAACAACAAGGTTTCAAAGAGATCATCCCATTGCATGAACACATGGAGTGGAAGGGAATTGGCATTACCAGAACCGGCGGACAACATGGCACCGGTGAGATCGGTAAGAGAATGGGACAAGTGTCCGGATATCTGATCGCACATAAAAAACAATCCTTGTACATCGCAGGTGATACCATTTGGTGTGAGGAAGTGAAAAAAGTGATCGATGTTTTCTCACCCGATCATATCGTTGTCAATGGCGGTGGTGCTCGTTTTCTTCAAGGTGATGCTATTACCATGACAGGAAAGGATGTGTTGGAAGTAAGCAGAGCAACAAAAGCTACTATAACTGTGGTTCATTTAGACACCATCAATCATTGTCTGGAAAAAAGAAAAGACTTCAGAGAAATCATCGAACAAAATCAACTAGGAAAACAAATCTTGATTCCCGATGACGGGAGCTGGAACGAAGTGTGAAAAACGTTGAATCATGAATTCTTATTCGCCGGATTAAAGTCCGGCGCTATGTAAAATTGTGTCTTGTTTCTTGAACCCTTCTTGTTTCCTGGTCCTTGTTCCCTGTTTCTTCTTACTTCATTCCACAATTCTAAGCTTCGCATAATTCAACATGATCTTCTTCTCTCCATTCTGATCAAATACAATGGTTGCTACGGGATTGTGTGCAGAGCCTTCGATCTTCATCACTTTACCAAAACCGAATTTTTGATGTTCTACTTTTTGTCCTTCCTGTAGTTGTGAAGTATCACTCGCTACAAAATTTGGGGAAGGTGTATGTGCTACCACTTTAGGTGCAGTTGGTTGTACGGGTAAGTATTCCGGTTTTGCATTAGGCTTACGAGCCGGTGGCGGACCATAACGCTTTTCGGCTTGGGCTGCAGCTCCACCACTAAAACCAAAACCACGTTGCATACGTTCAAAAGCACTTCCCATATCACTTCCCGCATGATTACGTGCGCCACCACCTGCATAAGTTTTATCGATATACTGTTCCGGCATTTCTTCTATAAAGCGACTTGGTTCATTCTGTACCAACTGCCCGAAACGATAACGCGCATTGGCGTGGGTTAGCCAAAGTTTTTGTTTGGCTCGAGTGACCGCCACATAAAATAATCTTCTTTCTTCTTCCAATTCTTCACGTGTGTTGATCGCCATTCCACTTGGAAATAGGGTCTCTTCCACACCACCCACAAACACACACTCAAATTCCAATCCTTTGGCAGCATGAATGGTCATCAGCTTTACCACATCATTATCCCCTTTATCATCATCTGCATCTGTCAGTAAAGTGATTTGTTGCAAATAAGAACCCAATGATTTATCACCCAATTCCCCATCTTCATTCGATGGACTTTCTGTCCACTCTTTAATGGAGTTCAATAGTTCCTGAACGTTCTCGTAGCGTGCAAGTCCTTCAGTAGTTTTATCATTGAAGAGTTCTTTCACCAGATTGGTATGCTTTCCTACCTGCACGGCTACATCATATGCATTGGTACCGGTAAGCATGCTCTGGAAATAGCGAATCATGGTCACAAAATTCTGTAATGCTTCCAGTGTACCTGCTTTGAAACCAAATTCTCCTGCGCGAGCAATCACTTCATACATCGAGATGTTTTGTTCATTCGCAGCGATCACGCATTTTTCGATGGTGGTTTTACCAATACCACGCACAGGATAATTGATGATACGTTTCAATGCCTCTTCATCTCTAGTATTGGCGATCACTCGTAAGTAAGCGAGAAAATCTTTTACCTCTTTTCGCTGATAGAAACTCACACCTCCATAAATACGATAGGGAATACCCATGCGTCGCAAGCTTTCTTCAAATGAACGGCTCTGGGCATTGGTGCGATAGAGAATGGCAAAGTCTTTATTGTAAAAATGATTTCTTAGTTTTTGTTCTTGGATACAATCTGCTACAAAACGACCTTCATCATTATCGGTCATCGTTCTCACCAGATTGATCTTGTCACCTTCTTTGTTTTCTGTCCAAAGATTTTTAGGGATCTGTCCTTTGTTATTTTTGATCACTTCATTCGCCACATGAATGATGTTCTGGCTGCTCCGATAGTTTTGTTCAAGCTTTACCACTTTCACATCATCATAATCTTTCTGAAACTGTAAGATGTTTTCAATGGTTGCCCCACGGAAGCTATAGATACTTTGTGCATCATCGCCCACCACACAAATATTCTCATGCACCGCCGCCAAAAGCTTTGTGATCTGGTACTGTACCGGATTGGTATCCTGGTACTCATCAATCAAAATGTATTTAAACTTGTGTTGGTATTTGTGCAGTACTTCCGGAAAATTTTTCAGCAGCTCATACATTTTCAATAACAGATCATCAAAATCCATGGCGCCGTTTTTGAAACAACGGTTGGCATAAGCAGCATAGATCTGTGCAATGGCCGGACGATTGGCGCGCATGTCTTCCTGCTGAATGTAATAGTCGGTAGCATATTCCGCCGGACCCACCAATGCATTCTTTGCAGAGGAGATGCGATTACCTACCACATTGGGTTTATAATGTTTATCATCCAGGTTCAATTCATTCACCACTGTTTTGATCACTGAGCGACTATCATCTGTATCATAAATGGTAAAGCTGTTGGGATAACCGATACGATGGGCTTCTGCACGAAGAATACGCGCAAACACGCTGTGAAAAGTGCCGATGTAAAGATTTCTTGCTTCTGCATTACCAAGGATGCGTTCAATACGCTCCTTCATTTCAGCGGCAGCTTTGTTGGTAAAAGTGAGTGCGAGAATATTAAAGGCATCCACACCCTTGTTCATCAGGTGAGCAATACGGGTGGTGAGTACTTTTGTTTTTCCACTACCGGCGCCGGCAACAATCATGAGCGGACCATTGAGATGTGTCACTGCCTCGCGCTGGGGTTCATTCAATCCATTCAGGTAATCTTGCATGGGCGCAAGTTAATCAGTTGAGCGGGTATGTGGTGAGGTCGTTGATAAGTTAGGGGCGGATTTTTTAAGTCGGTTGTAAATCCTTTGTTTTCTTTTTTCTATTGCACTTCTGATGGAGATCCTTCTCCGATAAATGATTAGAAGCAATCGTTTGATCTGCCAATTGTTTGGCAACAACATATAAGATCATGTCCGTTACTTTTTTTGAATAACAAGGACTTTTTATTAATGTAGAAGACATACCAAAAGTTTAGTCGATGAAATTAGGAATAAAAAAGCATTGGCATATGAACATACGCCAACTTTTTTAGTGATTCACTTGACCTTGTTGCCGCATGGATAAGGATCAATTAAAAATTGCATTTGGTGAACATTTGACTAAACTCAGGAAGGAGCGTGAGCTTAGTATTCATCAGCTGGCACATGCTTGTGATCTGGAGTATAGCCATGTACAACGTATTGAAAAAGGCAAAGTAAATATTGCCCTTACTACTTTAGCTTCATTGGCACAGGGACTGGACATGAGTTTGGAAGAGTTGTTTTCCGACTTCAGCACTCCGCAGTAATTGGTTTATCAAAGCCGCTGGAATTGCAGTAGTTAATTCACAGATTTTATTATTGAAAAAACGAAAGAAAAATTCCGTAGAAATACGGTAGTAAAGATTTTTTTATTGATACATCTTGCACCGGTTTTAAATCCCCCCTACTTCTATTTAATTGTTTTGCATGGAGAAAACCAGGATCAAGATCATGATCGCGGATGATCATATCATTTTTAGAAAAGGGTTGAAGAAAATACTCGAAACAGTTCCTCAACTAAATATCATCGGAGAAGCTGAAAATGGATTGGATCTATTATCAGGTGTTAGTCGTCTTCAACCGGATGTGATTCTGATGGATGTATCCATGCCCATCATGGATGGTGTGATGGCGACCAAAGAACTTTGTAAGCGATATACCAATCCTAGGATCGTTGCTTTATCTGTTTTCGGACAAGAATCTCATATCATGGAAATGCTGGAGGCCGGTGCGATTGGATATGTGATGAAAAGTGCAGGTAGACGCGAGATCGTTGAAGCCATTGAATCTGTTTACCAACATCGTCCTTATTTCTGTACAGAAAGCAGTAAACAGATCACAGACTTAATTGAAAAATACCAATCGGGATATCGCAATCATTTGGTGGTATTTACAGAAAGAGAAAAAGACATCATTCAATTGATCTGTCAGGGTTGCACCAGTAAGGAAGTGGCTAACAATCTTTTCATCAGTCAAAGAACCGTTGAAGGTCACCGTACCCGTATCATGCAAAAAATGCGCGTCAAAAGTATCGCCGGTCTGGTGGCATATGCTTGTGAGAAGGGGTTGTATAAAGGGGAGTGAGGAGGGCTGCGAGCCTCGAGCTGTGAGCCATGAGCTTAATGTGATTTCTTTTAGTTTCACGCAGGTTTATTTTTAATTAATTGATAATCAATTGGTAACATATTTTAATCTCATGCTCTTAGCTCACAGCTCGTGGCTCGCCGCTTCCCTGTAATTTCCTCTCCACTTCTGCAACTAACTTCCTATACAATTGTACTACTAGAAAACCGGGCATTTGAGCGAGGCACAATTTTTAGAGGCGGTCAAGAATAGCCAGGGCATTATTTATAAGCTCGTGGGACTCTATGCCAATGATGCAGAAGAGCGAAAAGACCTATACCAGGAAATATTGTTACAGGCATGGAGATCATGGTCGAGTTTTAGGGGTGACTCAAAGTTCAGTACCTGGTTGTATCGCATTTCCTTGAATACCATTCTCACACAAAAAAGAAAATCATCGAGAATTGATTATATGGAATCGTTGGAAGAAGTAGATCGTGGAACCAATGATGTATCACAAAAAAGAGAAGAAGTAGAAAGATTAAGAAAAGCGATCCGCACACTTTCAGAAACAGATCGCGCATTGATCTCTATGCACCTGGATGGTTATGAAAATGCAGAAATAGCAGAAGTATTAGGTATTACCGTGAATCATGTAGCGGTAAAACTGCATCGTTGCAAACAACAATTAGCGAACCTATTAAAGCAATGATCATGAGTATAGAAAAAACATGGAAAGATATAGATGAGCAGCCTGATGAAGCATTGCTGTCGTTATTAAAGCCTCGTGCTTTAGTAAATCTGCAATCTAAAAATCCGCTTCATATCATCCGCAAAAACTTATTGAGTAATGGCATCATCGGTGTACTCATTTCTTGCTTTTATATTTTCTGTATTGTCTCTTTCCCTTACTGGCAAATTCAATCCTGTATTGGAGTAGTATTGATCTTTACCATTTGGGCAACCGCCGGAGCCTTCCGTTTACGTAAAGCGATTGATGGTAACGTAGAAACACTTTCATTGTTGGAAGAGATGGAACGTCATTATAAGAATATCCATCAATGGATCAACGCACAAAAGTGGGTCGGACTGATTATTTATCCTGTGAGCGCTGCGGGTGGTTTTATGTTGGGGGGAGTGATGGGTGCACAAAAACCCGTAGATGAAATTATGTCTAAGCCTGTGATGGTTTGGGCCATGTTGATTTGTATTGCTGTTCTAGTACCGATTGGCTATTTTTTGGCAAAGTGGTTAAGCCACAAAGCTTTTGGTCAACACTTGAAAGCACTCAAGCAAAACATAGATGACTTGAAAGAAAAAAATTAACCTTGTAATTTATTTTCTACTCCTGCAACTAATTCAGCAAAAAAACAATGGAAACTTCTGCCAACACAAAAACAGGAAACGGAAAGTTTCAAAAAGTTGCTTATGGAATTTTTGTGCTTGCCGGTATTTATTTTCTGATCAGAAAAGACTACAGTAATGCCGTTGTATTCTGGGGACTAGCTCCCATCTTCGAACCTTTCGATTCAAAAATTCCTTTCGGAAAAAGACCTCTCTATCAAAAACTTTGGCTCGTTGTACATGTGATCATTACATTGATTGGGTTTGTATTGTTGATCGTGAAGTAAGCTTTGAGCCATGAGCTGTGAGCTACAAGCTTAGACAAAGTGATCATAAACAAACATTAGTTTTTTGCATAAAATCGAAAGCTAGTGGCTCGCAGCTCAAAGCTCATAGCTTTTTTGGGTTACCATTCTCAACTTTTCGTATTAAGGGCAAGCAAACAACCGAATATGATTCAGAAAACCATCTACAAAACAAAAGACTACTCAAAAGTAAAATTCACCCTCTCCTTAGAAGATAAAGAAAGTGCCGCCATCTTGGGTTTGAATGGAGATTGGAAAAATCCGATCCCCATGAAAAAGAAAAAAGACGGCAGCTTCACCGCAGAAGTGCAATTACCTAAAGCCACACAACACGAATTCCGTTACCTACTCAATAGCACTGAATGGATCAACGATCCCGAAGCTGATGGAGAAGTGGTAAATAGTTATGGGTCGAGTAATAGTGTGTTAAGTTTATAAGTTGAGAGCTACAAGCTTCAGACTGCAAACTGCAAGCATCTTATAAACAAGAGCAATGAACAGAATATTTTCCCTTGCAGCTTGAAGCCTTTATGCTTTCCCTTTTAATATCTGATTCCAATACATCCACGGTAGTATGTATTTTTTTAGCATCCACATACTCCAGCGAGGCTTTGATTGATCAAAAGGAAAAGTTTCCATGATAGTATTGTTATAACCAAACTCTGCAAGTATGAGTTTGCCATAACCTGCAACTAATGGACAACTCCCATAACCGTTGTATTTACTCATCATACGTTTTCCTTTCATAAGACTCAAAAGATTATTGACCAAAACAGGGGCCTGTTTACGAACAGCAGCTCCCGTTTTGGCATTAGGTGTACTAGTAGCATCCCCGATTCCGAAAATATTGGGATATCGATTGTGTTGTAAACTATATTGATCTACATCTACCCAGCCCGAACTATTGGCCAACAAACTTTTGCGAATAAAATCAGGTGCTGACTGCGGAGGTGTTACATGTATCACATCAAAATGCTTGGTGACTGTTTGTCCACCCCAACCATCCATTATCTTAAATGTTGCTGTCTTCTTTTCGCCATCAATGCTGATTAGATCGTGTTTAAAATGAAGATGTATATCATAATCTTTTACCAACTGCATCAATGATCTCGCATACTTTTCTACACCAAAGATCACTGAGCCTCCTGATACAAATTCAATATGTACATTATTCAGCATTCCTTTTTTTCGGAAGAGATCTGCCGCGAGATACATGATCTTTTGTGGTGCACCGCCACATTTTACTGGTGTTGCCGGGCTCGTAAACAAAACAACATCGCCGGGCTTTACAGATGACAATGCTTTATGCGTGTACTGCGCTTGATCAAAAGCGTAATTACTACATACCCCATTTTTACCAAGTGTTTCTTTTAAACCGCTCACGGCATCCCAATTCAATTGAATCCCCGGAGCTACTACCAAATAATCGTACGTATAGTTTACACCGGAATAACATGACACTTGATTTTTTTCAGGTTCAAAAGAGACTGCTGCATCCTGAATCCATGTAGCACCTTCAGGTATGCATTCCGATTCTTTTCGAACCGTATCATTAATATCAAATACACCACCCCCAACCAAAGTCCAAGCCGGTTGATAATAATGTTGGGAAGAAGGTTCAATGATCCCCAACTTTAATGAATCATCTTTTCGCAGTAATTGTGCTGCTACTGAAATACCGGCATTCCCACCGCCAATAATCAGTATCTGATAATGATTAGACATGTTCTAAGATTTACTCTAAAGTAAAAATGAATCTGCCCATAAGCTGTGACTCTTGTCACAGCGACACATGATTCTTATCATGTTTTCAATGGATACACGTTTACTTACTTAATTTTGCGAATATGCCTGTTATTACATCTGATATTGATCAAGTTGCCGATAGTTTACAAAACGAAGAGGTAGCTGCTATCCCCACCGAAACAGTATATGGATTAGCAGGTAATATTTTCAGTGAAAAAGCGATCAGACGAGTTTACGAGGTTAAGCAAAGACCGCGTTTCAATCCATTGATCGTGCATATTGCAGATGTCAGTGAGATGGGCAAAGTGGCATCGTCTATTCCACCATTGGCTCAAGCACTGGCAGAAAAGTTTTGGCCCCGGCCACTCACACTTTTATTACCTAAAAAAGATACGGTACCGAATATCATTACTGCAGGAAAAGACACCGTTGCTGTTCGTGTTCCCAATCATCCGGTTACATTGGCTTTATTGCAACAACTTCCTTTTCCGTTGGCAGCTCCTAGCGCTAATCCATTTGGAAGTATCAGTCCAACCACTGCAGAACATGTAGCTGCTTACTTCAAAGATGAGTTCCCCTTTATTCTTGAAGGGGGTCCCTGCAAAAAAGGAATTGAATCTACCATTATTGGTTTCAATGAAGAAGGTGCCATCATTTATCGATATGGTTCACTGGCTATTGAAGAAATTGAAAGTATTACAGGACCTCTGCAAGAATATATTCGCAACGAAGAAAATCCGGATGCGCCAGGGATGTTGTTAAGACATTATGCTCCTGCCACAAAGACCATTTTGAGCAGCGATATTGAAAAAAGTATTTCCGAAAACCTTGGAAAAAGAATTGGACTACTATTATTTAATGATCAGCATCAAAGTAATCAGGTAGCTATTGTTGAAACATTATCTGCAAATGGCTCCATGGAGGAAGCTGCGTCGAATTTATATGCAGCCATGCATCGTTTAGATCATAATGATCTTGACATCATTATAGCAGAACGCTTTCCTGATAAGGGTTTGGGAAGATCTATCAATGATCGTTTACAAAGAGCTACACATCCATAACACAGTTGGCTTTTCATCATTACCTTTGATGCATCCACAATCAGTTCATCGTGCAGCAGGAAGCGATTCACCCAAATACATTATTACGTGTTGAAAGTATCAGTAAGACTGAGGGCAATAACCAAGTCCTTCACCCCATCAGTTTTCAATTACCTGCACAACGCAAATTGGCCATTATAGGGGAAACCGGTTCCGGTAAAAGCACTTTATTACGCATCATTGCCGGACATATTGCTCCTGATTCCGGTAAAGTATATTTTAATCAGGAAAGAGTATGGAGTCCGCCCATGACTTTGTTACCCGGACATAAAGGCATTGCTTATCTATCTCAACATTATGAGTTAAGGAACAATTACAAAGTACATGAATTGTTGAGTTATCAAAATGCATTGTCGACTGAATCAGCAGCACAATTGTATCAGGTTTGTCAAGTAGATCATTTGCTTCAAAGAAAGAATGATGAGTTATCAGGTGGAGAACGTCAAAGAATTGCACTGGCAAAATTGTTGGTAGGTGTTCCTCAGCTGTTGTTATTGGATGAGCCCTTTTCGAATTTAGATATTCCACATAAGCAGATCATTAATGCGGTGGTTCATGCAATCAGTGAACAACTAAAAACCACTTGTATACTGGTATCACATGATCCTATTGATACATTGAGTTGGGCAGACGAGATCATGATTTTGAAAAATGGACAAGTTATACAGCATAACACACCACAAGAGATCTATTATCATCCCGCAAATGTTTATGTAGCGGGACTTCTAGGCCCATATACCATGATCGAAGGATATAGACATCCTTTTAGACAATATTGGCAATTATTGAATGATGCTGCTACTATTTGTTTAAGGCCTGAACAAATGCTGATCACAAACGATCATGAAAATGCTATTGATTGTGTGGTAGAAAAAGTACTTTTCTGTGGTGCTTACTACTCTATTACAGCTAAACATGGCGAATACCCAATCATTATTCATGCGCAGGAAAACATTCCGCAAGTGGGTGATTTGATTTGGGTGAAATTAAAAAACACCCGCAGTCTTTAGTTTCCCCCACAACTCATTATCAAAACTACTGAGTGCTAACATGGTTTGTCCGGCCGATTCACCCATACGAATCACCACCAATCCTTGTGAGGGTACCACATACATTTTTTGATCATCTTTTCCTAATGCAGCATATAGATCTGCAGGAGCATTGGGTACCAAATTCCCATTAAAGCTCAGCTGCAATGTTGGTAACATATAACTACTCTTACCATTGAGCCATGTTAGGTAACCATAAGATGGATTGATATTTTGAGAGCTATTGATCTGTGCAGATAAATAATTGGTGTCAGCCAAAATCCTTGTATCATTCCATTTTCCTTTTGCCAACATTAACAATCCAAAACGCGCCATACTTCTGGCATTGCTGAAATACACATTGTTATAACCCAACTTGATCCAAAGCCCATTCATTCCAATTCGATCCCGAATTTTTTGTTGAAAGTATTGATTATAGGTAAGTCCACTTGCCTTCTCGATCACCTGATCCAATAAGGTATAGGGAGCATTGTGATAAGCCCAGCGTTGACCTGCATCTGCTTTGTATTGCAGACAAGCAGGTGTTGTACAATGATCATCCATAACTCCATCATCTAAACCTGTTGTCATGGTCAATTGATGTTTGATCGTGATCAGATTTTCTTTTGCAAGTGGTAAAGAAGTCCATCCGGTACCTAAGTATTGAGATGTTCTGTTATTAATATTCAATATTCCTTGTTCTTGTGCAATACCTGCTAATAACGCTGTCATCGTTTTGCCTGCAGAAGCCCATTGCCAATTACTATCTGCTGTGAATGTTCCGAAATATTTTTCAGCAACGATCTTTCCATTCTTTAGGATGATGAATGCTTTGGTATTTTTTTGTTGCAGATACATATATACATCATTAAGTGCTGCGACATTCCAATTCAGAGATGCGGGTGTGGTTGTTTCCCATGAAGTAGAGGATGGAAAATAAAGTGTACCTGTATTGGATGATATCGGTACTGATTGAGGTGTGTCTTTTGAACATCCATACAATAGAAAGCAGAGTATCCAGATATATTGAGGCTTCATTCCTTTACTTATATATTGTTCAGACCCAAGAATGTGAAAAGGGTTTAATTGATCCCGTTTTGCTTCGTCAAAATTTACATATGAGCCAAAAGAGCGGAAAAATTTCCCTGTTTTAAAAAAAAATTTTTTAAAACAGGTCTACGTCTGTTTGTTGAATCAATGATGTAATAATTCGACAAAAGGGTGAACGAAACGCCTAATTTCTTACATCCGTTGAAACCCTTGTCAGATAAGGTTTTGAACCAATTCAAAAAAATTTTTGTTTCGTCTTGACCGTACAACGGTTAAACAAATTTTTCACCAAAACCCAAACTATGCCACAAACCTTACTCAATGCAACAGTCATTGCGAGTGACAATTATGTTGCATTCACGTTCTTCATCGGCACTATGGCCATGATGGCCGCTTCGGTGTTTTTCTTTTTTGAATTAAACAATACCGATAAAAAATGGCGCACGTCATTGTTGGTATCCGGTTTAATTACATTCATTGCAGCTGTGCATTATTACTATATGCGCGGCTACAATTTAGAGACAGGTGAATCACCTACATTCTTTCGTTATGTAGACTGGATTCTTACTGTACCTCTGATGTGTGTTGAATTTTATCTGATCACCAAAAAAGTAGGTGCAACACAAGGCTTGTTATGGAAACTCATTTTTGCATCACTGGTTATGTTGGTTACCGGTTACATCGGTGAAGCCATCTATGGTACTGAAACCCAAAGCTGGGTATGGGGCGCCATCAGCGGTGTTGCTTATTTCTACATTGTTTATTTGATCTGATTCTAGTACGAGAGGACCGAATTGGACTGACCGCTGGTGTATCTGTTGTTCCGCCAGGAGCACTGCAGAGTAGCTACGTCGGGAAGGGATAAGCGCTCTATCGTGACTGGGAAAC